>Ga0079226_10000122_pt1 | contig 48924 bp, 44 predicted proteins | sample Poulit2014_FD_76345 | JGI IMG/M metagenome (GOLD analysis project Ga0079226, IMG submission 76345) | Agricultural soil microbial communities from Georgia to study Nitrogen management - Poultry litter 2014 | ecosystem: Environmental > Terrestrial > Soil > Agricultural land | place: USA: Georgia...
AGATAGGGAGGGGAAGAGATTCTTTAATTTGTTAATCATTTTTTCACCTACTCATTTAAAATATATACCATGATAAAAGTATACATGAAGAGACTGCTTTGTTATAGTAAATATAAGTAGATGAAGGGGTGTTATCATGGATCAAGTTAAACAACATGCAAAGAAATTAGCCATTGCGCTTAAGGAAAGTACAGAATTTGAAGCCTTAGAAACAGCATATGAAAGTGTTATGCAAGACCCAGATGCCAAGGCAATCCTTGAAAAGTATCGTAGTGCTCAAAAGGAATTGCAGGAGAAGAACATGCAGGGTGTTGAGATTACTGAAGCTGATGTGGAAGAGGCAAATAAAGTAGCAGAGGAAGTTCAGCAAAACAAACAGTTGTACAACCTCATTGCGATGGAGCAAATTTTACATGATCATATCGGTGAGATCAGTAAAATTATTACCGGTCCTTTAGAGGAAATGTACGAAAAACTATAATTTGTTTTAATCGTTCTTTTGAAAAAATGATGTGTAAAATTTACGAGGATCTTCCTCGTTTGAAAAATGAAAGGAACCTTAATTTGAATTAAGGTTCCTTTTTTTATGTCTAGATTTTTCGGGGAAAGTAGATTGAACCTTTAGAAAATTTCTTGAGTATGATAAAATACCCTTTAAAAGGGGAGATGCTTATATGACGCTTGTAAAATTTGAAAGCCTTAACAATGTTTCATACATACGTCTTAACCGGCCAGATCGTTATAACGCTTTAAATAAGGATATGTTAGCTGACTTTGTCTGTGTGCTTGAAGAAGTTGAAGAAAATGAAGATAAAGTTCTTATTCTAACGGGTGAAGGGGAGGCCTTCAGTGCCGGTGGCGATATGGAGATGTTAAAGCAATTTGCTGAAAGGGAAGTTTATGATGAGGTGCTTACTTCAATTGAAAATATTGTCATGAAGCTTTATAAGATGCCGAAAATCATCATTTCGGCTATCCATGGTCCAGCGGCAGGACTTGGACTAAGCATTGGCTTAGCTGCTGATTATGTACTTGCTCAAGAGGAAGCTAAACTAGGGATGTTATTCCTAGGAGTAGGCTTAGCCCCGGATGGTGGAGGGCACTTTTGGCTCAAGGAAAGGTTTGGGGTTCAAGCTGCCAAGCAATTTATATGGAATATGGAACAGGTTACTGGAAAGGAAGCTAAAAAGATGGGGCTCATTGATCAAGATGTCCAGGGAGATGTTATGGTGGCAGCGGAAAATCTCGCTGCTAAGTTAAATCAATCCCCCTTGGAGGCCATGTTGGCGACCAAGCTAACCTATCATGAGGAGAGACAGTCCCAACTAGAATACTATTTGAAGAAAGAACGGGAAAATCAATGGAAGCTTGGGCAGACAAGAGATCATGAGGAAGGCGTAAGCGCATTTTTAGAAAAAAGAAAAGCTGAATTTATAGGCAGGTAAAGGAGGATATCAATGAATAGATTCATTATCTACGAAGATTTTTTACTTTATGGAACTGTTATAGTCTTGGCGATAATAGCTGAATTTGCCATTTCTTTTATTAAGAAAAGGCAACCGGCTGAGGCGGAATTTGAACGAAGTTATGTAGAAGGCGAGCGGATTGCATATCTAAGTATTGCCGGGCTTATTTTGCTGATGCTGATCCTGCTCTTCTTTAATTTGATGGATGCAGATTATATTTTATTAATTATTATAGGACTCTTTGCCTTGTATCAATTCTTTAAACTCTTCTTTGAATTTAATTATCATCGAGAAACGAAAAGGTATTTAAAAAATGCTGTTTGGCTCCTGTTTTTTATCCTGACAATTGGCCTTTATGCCAATTTCTTATTCGCAGAAACTCCTATGTCTAATGTCCTTGAAAGGCATAAATTCTTTGAGGAAGATAGAGTATATAAAATATCTGTCGATGTATTTGAAGGCGGGGAGTCGAAGCAGTACGTAACCAGAGATGAAGAAGAGATTCGTCAAATTATAAAAGATGTCTCAAATACAAAAGTGAATAAAAGACTCATTCAACCTAAGGAAACTTCTCCAAGCAGTGCCTTTGTCGTTTTGAATGTATACGGTGGTGGAATCGCTTTTGATATGGGGTCGAATTACTTTAACATTACAAGTAACCGAGTATACTATAAAGTCGATCATGTTGATTTAGAAGATATCTTTCAATTGAACAACTTAAAAACAGAATAGGCGAACACAAATATAAACGGATTGGGGCAGTTTGCCTTCAATCCGTTTATATTTTTCTATCTGTGAAATAAGAGAAGTTTAGCATCGGGGGAGACACAGCGATAAGTTTTATGTTCATAACCCTTTTCAGTTAAGGTTTTCAGGCCAAGCTCTTTGGCTCTCTCGTCGTCCTTTGCTTCAAAGTTTTCATCTAGTAAAGTTTCTCCACTCTTTTCAAAGACTGTTAATGTATATGTTTTCATTCTTACCCCTCCTCAAAACAGTAAAATATCCCTTGTCTTTCTTGGATTTATCTTTATTATGCCATTAAAAACTAAAAAATAATAGTAGCATCTCGAATAGCTAAGCTCTTAACACATTAACCGAACGTGCATTCGCATTATATTTTTGTTACAATATATATAACAAATAAAGGTGGTGGGCTTGTCTTGAAGGAAATATCTTTTATCCATGCTGCAGATTTACATATTGATAGCCCCTTTCAAGGACTATCTGAAGCACCAAATCGAATATTTAAGGAAATAAGGGAAAGTACCTTTCTCGCTCTAGATAAGCTTGTTCACACAGCAATTGAGAAGGAAGTAGATTTCGTCCTGCTTGTAGGAGATTTATTTGATCATGAGATTCAAAGTTTAAAAGCTCAGATTCGATTTCGACAAGCCTTTGAAAAACTAGCCAGACATCATATAGATGTCTTTTTATCCTATGGAAATCATGATTATCTTTCGGGGAATGTGCATTCCGTCTCCTTTCCTGATAATGTCCATGTATTTCCCTCTGAAAAGGTTCAATATATACCCTATAAAAAATCTGGTGAAAGCTTAGCTCATATCTATGGTTTTAGCTATGTCCAAAGGGTAATTAAAGAAAATAAGGCTAAGGAATATAAAGTTGAAAACCCCTCTGTTCCCTTTCATATTGCTACACTTCATGGAAGTATAAAGAGCAATAAGGATCATGATGTATACGCTCCTTTTACAATTGGTGATTTAAGAAGGGAATCCTTTGACTACTGGGCTTTGGGGCATATTCATAAAGCACAGGAACTAGATGGGGAACCGCCCATTGTATATGCTGGAAATACCCAGGGGAGACACCGCTTAGAAGATGGTGAAAAGGGTTGTTATCATGTCACCTTAAGCGAAAAGGGTGCAGAGTTAGAGTTTATTCCATTACAAGCGATAAAATTCCAAGCAATGAAATTAGACTTGAAAAGCTATGGGGATATGTATGAAGCAAAACAGGATTTCTTAGATAAATTAACAAGGGCAACTTCAAATACGCCTTTACTAATTGATTTGACGGTTAAAAACAGTGATACTTTAGCCTTTGAAAATGAAGAGGAGATTGCTGAATTTTTGGAATTAGTCCATGAAGAAACGGTGGAGAAGAGATTATGGCAATATGTTTTCCGGTTAGAATTAGAAGAAATTGATCATGATCGTCTGACCCTAGGAGAACATTTCATTTCCGAACTTTTGAAGCAGTTTGAGCATTTAGATGTCTCTCATAGCCTAGAAGATTTACTAGGTCATCGCTTGGGTAAGAAACATATCCAATCCTTTACTGATGAAGAAAAGGAAAGGATTAAAGATAAGGCAGAAGCCTACTTATTAAAAAGTTTACAGGACAAGGGGTGAGAAAGTGAGAATTAAAGAGGCCCATATTTATGGATTTGAAAAATGGATTGATGAAAAAGTTAGTTTTCCCCAGGAGCGACTAGTCTGTTTTTATGGAGAAAACGAAACAGGAAAGTCTTCCTTGCAATCTTTTATTTTATTTATTCTATTCGGATTCAAGCCTAGTGAAAGAAAAAAACACTACCCTCTTGGAAGTAGTAGAATGGGAGGCAAGTTGCTACTTTTGGACAAAAGGCTTGGACGGTTTACTATTGAGCGACTTGACGGGGTTCGAGATGGTAAAGCCTTATGCAGTTTTTCCGACGGTAGCAGTCAGGGAGAGGAATGGTTGGAGGATTATTTGAAGGGGATGGATCAATCCTTATACGAATCTATTTTTTCCTATTCGACCAAGGATTTGGCTCAAGTTGATTTAACCAAGGGAGAAAATCTTGGTGACGTCCTTTTGACCATAGGTTTAACGGGTTATCGTAATTTATATGATATTGAGAAAAGAATAGCTGATGAAAAAGGCAAGCTATTTAAACCCCAAGGGTCGGTTCCGAGTCTAAATAAAGCCTTAGGGGAATATGATGATCTAGTAATCAAGCAAAAAGATATGAAAAGCAAGCTATCTCATTATAAAGAAAAACAAAATCGATATGATGAATTAAGTAGAAAATCAGCTTCATTAAAAAGGCAAATTGAAGAAACAGAGATAGATAGGGAAATTACGGGTAGAAAGCTAAATCACTTTTCAACTATCTCCGAGCTCTTTTTAACTGAAAAAAACTTAGAAGGCTTTAAGGAAGAAATAAACTTTCCTAAAGAAGGAATTCAAAGATTATCTGAAGTAAAGGATAAAATAAACCCCTTACAAAGTGAAATGAATATCTATAAATCTCAATACGAAGAGGCCTTAGAGGCGGCTCAAGCGATCGAAATTCCAGATCAAGTAAGGATTGAAAAAGTTAAAGAAATGATCAAACTGAAAGAAGACTATCTGGAATATGAAGGTAAACTAAGTGATCTTCAGGAGAATATTGAAAGTCTAAGGAATAGGATTGAAGGTAACTTAGTCAATTGGCAATTACCAATAGCATATGAGGAGCTAAGGCATTTACATTTTCCTTTTTATATAGAAGATAAATGGCGAGAGTGTAGGCATACCTATGATAGGTTATCAGCAGAAGGTCAAAAAGAGAAAGAGGAAATAAAAAAGCTTAATAGTGGGCTAGAGGAAATTAGGCAGGCCAAGCTAGAGCTTGAAAAACAATTATTATCAGAAGAAAAAATAAAAGAAAAGAAGCGGATTTTAGAAAATGATGAAGAAATGAAAAGGAAGGAACAATCCCTTGAACAAAGAAAGGTCTGGGAGAAGCATCGTAAACAAAAAGAACAGTTTCAAAAGAAGTTAGGTCTTACTTCATTTATCGGATTTATCCTCTTGTTAGGGACTGGTTTTCTATTAAAGGATTCCCTATATTATTTCTTTGCTATAGCCTTCCTTATCTTTGGTTCTGCTCAATACTTCTTTGGTAAGCAAACGCTTCAGCAAACAGAGCAACTTTTTCAAGTTGTAAAAAAAGGGGAAGTGACACAAGCTTCCCGTGAAGAAATTGAAGAGATCAAGACTAGCTTGGAGAGACAAGACCAGCTAAAAGAAAAGTTAGAGCGATTAAAGGCTCGGGAAGAGGATTTACAAAATAATGTAAGAGATTCAAAACATAGCATGGAAAGAATTAAAGAAAGAGAAGCCACTTTAGATGAACAAATAGACGAACAGATTCAAAGTTTCCCCTTCCTAGCAACACTGGAAGTAGCTTATTGGCCCGAAATTTATCAACGTATTAATCAGTTGCTAGAAGAAAATGAAGATATTTTAAAATATGAGGAAAATAGAAAATCCAAGAACTTGGAGTTAGAAAAAATAGAAGACCAGCTCCTTCAAGCTTATAAAGAGATTTTTGAAAGGGAAGTTTCGTTTTCGAAAACTCTCTTTGAAGACTTTGAATCCTTGAAGCAGGAAACTGATCGTCAAATGACCTTTAGAAAGAGCAAAGAAGTGAACGCTGCAGATTATGAAAAGAAAATGAAGGACTCTAAGATCAAACTTCAGCCCTTGCTTGAAGAAAGGGAACAGCTACTTAGACAAGCTCAAGTAGATCATGAAGACCAATTTTATGAACAAGGCAAGATAGTCGAACAAAAAGAAGCCTTGCAAAATAAATATCATCAGTTAAATAATCAGCTATCACTCATTTTTTCAATGGAAGAATTGAGGAAATTAAAAAGAGATAAAGAAACTGAAGAAAGCTTGAAAGCACAGTACGAAAATTTAAAAACTCATCTTGAATCTTTAAGGAAGGACCATGACTCTTCCCGCAAAGAACAATCGGATTTAAAAGCAGAGATTAAGCAGCTAGAAAGCTCGGAGGATTATTCGGAAATGTTACATCACTTAGCCCTTAAAGAGGAAGAACTTAAAAGAATGGCAACAGACTGGGCCATATATCAATCAGCAGAAGCAGCCTTACAAAAGGCAAAACAGACCTATCAAAAGAAGTATATGCTTGAAATTGTTGACTATATGGAAGAGGTTTTTTCAAGAATAACTGATGGGAAATATAATCGAATCATTCCCCCTTCCGAAAAAGAGGAATTTACTGTACAATCAAACAAAGGAAATAAATTTAGAGTGGAACAGCTTTCGCAAGGGACCATAGAACAATTATATATATCCTTAAAACTATCCCTTGCTTATGTTATGACAGATAAACACCCTGTACCTTTTATGATTGATGATGCCTTCGTTCACTTTGATGAGAAACGCCTAAATCGAATAATTGATATTCTATTATCCCTTTCAAAGGATAAACAAATTATCTTATTTACTTGTAAAAAGGAAGTTATTGAAAAAATAGAAAATAAACATATCGTAATACTGGAAGGAGAAGATGCTGTATGACTACAGGGATCAACCAATATAAAGTAGGAGATTCCTTTGAAGGGTTTCTATTACTAAAAAATGTGACCAAGGGAACAACTTCAACGGGGAAGCCTTTTCTAACTTTAATATTAGCGGATAAGACCGGAGAAATTGAAGCAAAGTTGTGGGATTCTACCAAGGAAGATGAGGAAACATTTCTTCCAGAGTCTGTCGTTAACGTTAGTGGAAGAATTACTGAATTTAGAGGGATGAAGCAATTGACAATGAATAATATACGCCCTCAGCAGCCAACGGATGGTGTAAATGTTGGTGATTTCGTAAAGACTGCTCCTGTACCTAAGGAGGAGCTGATCGAGTCTATTAATAAGGCTATCTTTGAAATTACCAACCCTAATATTCAAAGAATCGTTCGTTCCCTTGTTGAAAAACATAGAGAAGCCTTACTTCTTCATCCAGCAGCTGCCATGAACCACCATGAATATGTGTCTGGCTTAGCCCATCATATTGTAAGTATGTTATCTCTAGCGAAAAAGATCTATGAATTATATCCACAATTAAATAAGGATCTCTTATATGCTGGTGTTATCCTTCATGATCTGGGGAAAATTAGAGAGCTTTCTGGTGTTGTTTCAACAACATATACCTTAGAAGGAAAGCTTCTTGGTCACATACCTATTATGATAGAAGAGGTGGCAGATACGGCGAAGGAGCTAAATATTGAGGGTGAAGAAGTGCTCATTCTACAACATATCATTTTAAGTCACCATCAAAAACCAGAATGGGGTAGCCCAACACCACCCCTTGTCCAGGAAGCAGAGATTTTACATTACATTGATATGATAGACGCCAAGTTAAATATGTTAAACCGTCATTTAGAAGGTATAGAAGCTGGTGAATTTACACCAAGAATTTTCGCCATGGATAACAGAAGTTTCTATAAACCAACCTTCAATTAAAAAGAAAAATAGTAAGGGAGCAAGAATAGATCTTATTTTATTCTTGCTCCCTTTTTGTGTGAGCAAATAAATTGTTTCTTTATCACTTTACATGTAAAGTGATAATTGAGGTGAAGGAAATGAATCGGAACACAATAGGATCTTTAATATGGTTGCGGATTGTCAGATTTACACATCAAAGTAATTTATTATCAAATGAATTTTTAAAAGACTTCGATTTAACAACAGCTCAATTTGACGTTTTAAATCAAATTTCAGTATACGAACCAATTACCCAAAGGGAATTAGCTGAAAAAGCAACGGTTTCCCAAGGTGGAATTTCTCGGATGTTACGAAGGTTAGAAGATGATGGACTTATTTACCGGGAGCAAGAATGGAAACTAAAAAGAATTTACTTAACAGATAAAGGACGAAAAAAATTTGAGAGAGCCTTTGCTGAACAGCTGAATTTCCAAAGCTCTTTCTTTGAAGAAAGTCTGTCTAAAGAAGAACAAAAGAGCTTATTAAAACTGATGACAAAAGTTCAAAAAACAAGTGAAAAAAGAATAAATAAAGAGTAGTTACTCTTTATACAAGGAGGAAGGATCATGGTTAATATTTTAGGCCACCACCATACGTCAATGATTACAAAGGATGCAAAAGAAAGTAATTATTTTTATACAAAAGTACTAGGGCTTCGTCGGGTAAAGGCGACTGTTAATCAAGATGACCCTTCGATGTACCATTTATTTTATGGCGATCGTACAGGTAGTCCAGGTACGGAACTTACCTTTTTTGAAATGCCCCTTGCCGGCAGTACCTACCGAGGGACAAATGCGATTAGTCGAATTGCTTTACTCGTACCCACAGATCAAAGCCTGGACTATTTTAAAGAAAGATTTGAAGAAAATAATGTAAAGCACGGAGAAATAACAAGTTATGCAAATCGTAAGGCGCTTCATTTTGAAGACCCCGATGGATTAGCCCTCGTTCTTTTAGTGGCAGAGGGTGAGAAAATGCCTCACTGGGAAGAATGGGAAAACTCACCTGTAGATGTAGAACATCAAATCCTAGGCATGGGTCCTATTGAAATTAAGGTTCGTCGTTTAGAAAAATTAACAAATACTTTAACAGAGATTTTAAACTATTCAATTGTAGAAGAAAAGGAAGATCAAGTTATTCTACGTCCAATTAAAGAGGAAGTATTTGGGGAAATTATTGCTATTCTAGAAGAAGGTGAAAGAGAAAGACCTGGCAGGGGGAGTGTTCATCACTTGGCTATTCGAGCGAAGGATGATGAGGAGTTATATCATTGGGAAAAGAAGGTTAGGGAGAGAGGTTTCGCAGCAACAAGAGTGATTGATCGGCACTATTTTAAGTCCTTATATTTTAGGGAGTCCAATGGGATTATGTTTGAAATTGCAACAGATGGACCAGGGTTTACCATAGATGGAAATATAGATAACTTAGGTGAACAGTTGGATTTACCTCCTTTCTTAGAGGAGAAAAGAGCAGAAATAGAAGCGGTATTAACACAGCTAAAGGAGTTGTAGACGATGGAGAGATATAGAATTGATCAAACAAAAGGAATGGAATTTGGACTCTACTCCTTAGGGGATCATATCATGAATCCTTTAAATGGAGAAAAGTTATCCGCAAAGGAAAGAATTGACCAGTTAATTGAGTTTGCTCAGTATGCCGAACAAGCTGGGATAGATGTTTTTAGCGTGGGAGAAAGTCACCAAACCCACTTCATCTCTCAAGCCCATACAGTTATTCTATCTGCTATTGCACAGGCGACAGAAAAACTTAAACTAACAAGCTCATCAACGGTTTTAAGTGTCCATGATCCTGTAAGAGTGTATGAAGATTTCGCTACTTTGGATTTAATTTCAAATGGTCGAATGGAAATTATTGCTGGACGGGGATCCCGGGTAGGAGCTCATCAATTGTTAGGTGTAGACCTACAGGATTATGAGGAAATTTTTGAGGAAAAGTTAGAGCTCTTGATGAAAATCAATGAAGGAGAACGGCTGACTTGGAGAGGGAAGTTTAGACCGGCTTTAGATAATGCTGAAATTTTACCTAAGCCTTTAGAAGGTTCATTACCAATTTGGAGAGCCGTAGGAGGGCCTCCAGCAAGTGCTATTAAAGCTGGAGCAATGGGTATTCCGATGACTTTAACAACCTTAGGTGGACCAGCAATGAACTTTAAGCCAGCTGTTTTATCTTATGCAAGGATGGCAGAACAAAATGGTTTTGATTTAAACAGCCTGCCTTTAGCAACAACTAGCTTATTCTATGTAGCCGATACGACAAAGAATGCCCTGAGAGGAATGTATCCACATTTAAACGCTGGCTTTGAGGCTATTCGCGGAAGTGGTTATCCTAAATCACAATTTGCACAAACAACAGATCCCAGGGATGCATTAATGGTAGGGGATGCTGACTTAATTATTGAAAAGTTATTGTATCAGCATGAATTATTCGGTATGCAGAGATTTTTAGCACAAATTGATTTTGGTGGCGTGCCCTTTAAGCAGCTAATGGAAAACATTGATATTATTGGAAGCAAAATTATTCCAGCACTTAAGAAACATACAAAGAAAACAGGTGATTAAAATATGAATATCGTTGTTGTGAATGGTTCTATCGTCGGATCAAATACGAAAGCAGTTATGGAGCAACTTGTCGTGAAATTCGAGCGGCTAGAAAATGCGAAAGTTAGCTTTATAAATTTGGCTGATTATGAATTGCAATTTAGTGATGGTAGGAATTATATCGATTATGAAGGTGATACAAAGTTTGTTACTGAGACCCTTATGAAGGCGGATGGAATTGTTATCGGAACTCCAATATTTCAAGCATCCATACCTGGTAGTTTAAAGAATCTTTTTGATTTATTGCCGGTGGATGCATTTCGAAATAAAGTCCTCAGTATTGTAGTGACAGCAGGTAGTTCCAAGCATTATTTAGTAGCAGAACAGCAACTAAAACCTATCCTATCTTACATGAAGGGGCAAGTAGTGCCTAGCTATGTATTTATTAGGGAAGTGGACATTTTACGCCAGAAGATCATTAACGATGATGTGGTCTTTAGGTTAGACCGACTCGTTGAGGATACGATAACTTTAATTGAAGTGTATCAAGATATTCAAAAAAAGAAAGAAGACCAGTATGATTTTTGAGAAATGAATCATAAGGGACAAGATTCTATCATATAATTGAGTAAACATGAAAGGAACGAGGAGGTACTCCGATGTTCGCTAGTATTCCTTGGTGGGTTTTTGTCATGATAGTTTTTATCTTTTTCAGTGGATATATGGCTTTTCGAGCAATGAAGGCTGAATATGAACTCGAACAACAATTTATTGAAAAAGAAGGGGAAGTTTATATTAATAGAATAAAAGAGGCCCGGAAGAAAAGAGATAGGGTGCAAGGTTGAGGGCATAAAAAAGGATGGAGTTATTTTACTCCATCCTCTATCCTCTATTCTGAATCTGTCTCTGAATCTGTATCAATATCATCAAAGTGGAATAGGTCTTCAAAACCTTTTACCTTAATGTCTAAGTTAGCATCAATAAGGATTTGATCAATAATCTCATTCGCTTCTTCATCGCTTACTTTTGTGTTTCTTATTTTTGATAGGATTTCATCAGACATCTCATCAAATTCGAGTAAATCTTCATTTTCTCTTTTGTCTAACACTTGAATGATGTGGAATCCATTTGAAGATTCAACAGGTTCACTAATTTCATCAATATCTAAGGAATAAGCAGCATCTTCAAATTCTTTTACCATGTCTAGAGCTGTGAAGTAACCTAAATCTCCACCTTCTTGGGCAGTACCTGGATCGATGGAGTATTGGGAGGCAACATCTTCAAAGTCGTCACCATTTTCTAAGTCCTCTAAAGCCTTGGCAGCAAGCTCTTCACTATCAACTAAGATGTGACGAGCATGTATTTCTTCTTTCATTCTTTCATAAGCCTCTTCTATTTCATCCTCGGTCACTTCAACGTCTTCGAAAATCGCTTCTTCATAGAGCATGCTCATCTTTAAAGCTTCACGGAACTCCTCTTCTCCAGAGTATCCTTGTTGCATAAGGACCATTTCAAAGTTCTCCTCATATTGGGCTTTGAAATTTTCGAACCGCTCATCAAGTTCTTTCTCATCGACAGAAAACTTTTCAGAAAGAACCATTTCTAAGATAAGTTGTTGTAATAAATTACCATTATCATTTTCAACCAGTTCTTCATAAAATTCATCTTTTGTAATGTTACCTAGATCAGATTTTACTGCATAATCTGAGCTAGCATCGTCTGAGCTACAAGCTGATAATAATAAACCGCCAGCTAAAGCTCCCGTTAGTAAATATTTTTTCATCAATATAACACTCCTATATTTTATAATTTTCTATTTTCACCATGATTTACACTTTATCAAAAATTAATAGCTCTGAAAAGTAAAACAAACTTTATTTTTTAAATATGTACAATAGAAAAGGCCAACGATAATGTTGGCACTTTTTGTTTAATCCTTTTTAATTTTTTCTTCAAGATCCTTTAAGCCAGATTCAATTTGCTCTAAGTAATCATGGATGCTTTCTTGATGCGGTTCTACAGCTACTTTCCATTCTTCAACGGATTTTTTCATCTCTTGGGTTAATTCATTAACTAAGGCTATACCTTCTTTTGAGGTTTGAGCAATTTGATCTTTAAGCTTTAAACCATCATGGACAAGATCGTCGATTGTTTCTTTCCAATCTTTGCTTTGTTTTTTAATTTGTTCCCGTAAATCTCTTCCAGAAGTTGGGGTACTGAGTAAGGTTGCAGCAGCACTAATTGTACCACCGACCAGAAAACCTAAAAATAAAGATTTCCCTCTAGACATTTTTTATGCGTCCTCCTTTAATCTTCTCTATATTCTTAGTTCATTTTCCAATCTATGTTATTCAAGTCGAATCGTTAAGACCTGTAAAGGATTTTATCCCATTCTTGTTTGATAGGTTCAACAATTGTGAAACATGTTTTAATTATAGCAAAAGGAGATAAAAATGAAAAGGACTTTTCCTGCCAAGCTAACAAAACTCTTAGCCTCCATATCAAAAGTTAACGATATTTATAATTCATAATCAATCCCGCAATTGCCGCGCATATTGTAATAATAAAAAGTATCCCAAAAACGATGAAGGAATTCGTATCATCACCAGCATAACCTCTCTGTGAAAGTAAAAGGCTAGAAATAGCGGCAAAAATGCAGGAGGCAATAATAAAGGGATTAACCTTGAATTTTTTCATGGATGTCCTCAGCGATTTTCGCTAAATCCTCTGGGCTATAGGCATCTTCATTAGTCTTCCAAAGAACGTCAAAGCCTTTACCAACCTCATACTTCGGTATGAGATGAAGATGTAAGTGAAAGACGGATTGATTAGCTTCTGCCTCATTATTATTTAGTAAATTCATTCCTAGTGGCTTATAGGCACTTTTAATGGCGTTAGCGATCTTCGGAACAGCTGCAAAAAGTTTGCTCGCAATTTCCGGAGGAGTGTCATATAAATTACGGCAATGTTTTTTGGGAATAACTAAGGTATGTCCCTTAGCCACTTGACTTAAATCTAGAAAAGCAAAGACATGGTCATCCTCATAAATCTTGGCCGACGGAATTTCACCTGCAATTATTTTACAAAAAATACAATTATCACTCATAAAGAGACCCCTTTCATAAATAAATTTAAATAAAAGATTTCTTACCTTTAGTTTAGCATATTTTCACCGGGGATAAATAGATTGCTTTGGCAATTGTTAGAAAACAATGCTAAAATTTAAGCAGTGTATAAATAGGGGAGGTTACTCGTCGTGGAAGATCTGTTGAAAGTAAACGGTCTATCTGGAGGATATACCCATAAAAATGTTATTCATGAACTATCCTTTAGTATTAAACAAAAAGAAATCGTTAGTCTAATCGGTTTAAATGGAGCTGGAAAGAGTACGACAATTAAGCATATTATCGGACTCATGCAGGCAAAGGCAGGGGAAATAGTCTTAAATGGAAAAAGTTTTAAGGAAGATCCTATTGCCTATCGTCATAACATCGCCTATATTCCAGAGGTTCCCATTTTATACGATGAATTAACGTTATATGAACATTTAAGATTAACAGCCATGGCTTATGATTTATCTGAAGAAAGCTTTGAAAAAAGATTAAAACCCTTATTAAAGGAATTTAGAATGGAACGTCAAATTGATTGGTTCCCCGTCCATTTCTCAAAAGGAATGCGGCAAAAGGTCATGATTATGTGTGCCTTCTTAATCAACCCACCTTTATTCATCGTTGATGAGCCCTTTGTAGGATTAGATCCCCTAGGAATCCAGTCCTATCTAGATATGATGAATGATGTGAAGGAACAAGGAGCGTCAGTCTTGATGTCGACACACATCCTAGCGACGGCAGAACGCTATAGTGATCGTTTCATCATTTTACATGAAGGAAGGATTAAAGCGATTGGAACGCTGAAGGATTTGCGAAAGGAATTCCAAATGCCCGGAGCCAATTTAGATGATATTTACATTGCACTTACGAAGGAAGATAGCAATGTTTAATTCACAAGCTTTATTTAAAAAAAGATTCTCTAATCACATGCGAGAAACGAGTAGGTATTTGAAGTATATCTTTAATGGCCACATTGCAGTTGCCATGCTTTTCTTAATTTCAGCCTTAGCTTTTTACTATCAACAACTTCTCGCACAATTACCAGAGAATTTCCCGTCGGCCATTATTATTGCGGTGGCCTTTGGTTTGACGATTTCTTATTCTCCTGCAAGAACCTTCTTACAAGAACCGGATCTTGTTTTTCTTATTCCTGCAGAGCACGAAATGGGGAAGTATTTTCGAAATTCTTTAGTGTATAGTTTTGTCGTCCAGCTCTATCAGGTCATTTTAGTGGCAGCAGTCTTAGGTCCCTTATATTCTAATGCCTTTGAAGAAAGAGCTGGCAAGGCTTATCTGATCACAGTTTTAATTCTTGTTATTTTTAAAGCCTGGAATTTAATAAGTTATTGGTGGATGAGTTTTGTAAGGGATGAAGGCTATAAAAAGTTACATACAAGCGTTCGGGTTCTCTGTAACATTTTAGTCTTTTATTTTATTATTGAGCTAAATATTAGTTACGCACTTTTAGCGACGGCTTTATTTTTAATCTTGTTAGGCTTGAGTTATAGGAAATCTAAGGAACAGGGTGGAATCCATTGGAATTATCTGGTGGATCGTGATTTAAAGAGTAGACAATCCTTTTATAAGATTGCAAATATGTTTACAGACGTACCTCATATTAAGAGTCCAATCAAACGACGGTCATGGTTAACCAAGTGGTTTACAAAATTACCCTTTGATCACCAACAGACCTATAGCTATCTGTATCGGATCTCCTTTGCCAGAAGTGGAGATTATTTTGGAATGTATGTAAGATTAATCATAATCGGGGGTTTAGCGGTTTATTTTATTCCAAACCTTTGGGTCAAGCTCGGCATGGTTATTTTGTTTTTATATTCAAGTAGTTTTCAACTGGTCACTTTATTTGACCATTACAGAACAATTGTGTGGATTGATTTATATCCTGTAGAGGAGAAAGTTCGTAGGCAATCTTTATTAACTTTACTCTTTCAATTAAGTCTAGTAAAAACGATTTTGTTTTCAGTTTTATTTTTAATCGATCAACTCTATCTAGGTTTTATTTTAGCTCTTCTTCTAGGAGTTTTATTTTCCTTATTTTTTGTAAAGGGTTATGTGAAGAAAAGAATATCCGAAAAATAAAAGAAGGGGTTGGGATAAAACTTTTTAAATCTGAAAAATAGACGAATTGAGCGTCTAAAGCGCTAGAGAAATATCCTGTCCTTCCCACCATCTTCCGGGTACAAGGGCAACATCTGTTCAAGCTCCCCTTCAGTCGCTTTCACAGTGTTTACTTTGCTTGTACACGCCCTCAATTTCTGAAGTCTCGCTAGAAGCGATCCTTCAGGGATTTTCGGACCCGTACGGTAAGATGAATCTTACCGTTCCCCTTGTAGTGACAGGATATTTCTTTCGCTTTGCCTGCTCTGTTTTATTTAAATATAGAGGCTTTTCCCAAGACCCTTTCTGGTTTTACTGGAATTCATCTTAGAGAAATTTCCTCTTACTTATTTTGAAATTTTTGATAAGCGGTAAATAAGGATTTAGCGGCTATCTTCATCGCCTCTTCATCAAAGTCAAACTTTGGATGATGATGCGGATAATTATTACCTTCTTTATTGGCACCTGTGAAGAAGTATGTTCCTGGTTTATCATGCAGGTAATAGGCAAAGTCTTCTCCACCCATAACCGGTTGGATTTCTTGGCTTTCCTCTACACCCGGTACAAGATCTCCCATCTTTAAAATAATCTCAGCTTCTTCTTCATGGTTTACGACCGGTGGATAGCCTTCCTGGTATTCCAAGGAAGCTGTGACATGGAAACTGTCGCAGACACCCTTGATAATGGTTTCCATTTCATTAATGACATGTTTTTGTACATCCTCATTTAAATAACGAACAGTTCCCGCAATAGTGGCTTTATCAGCAATAATATTAAAGGCAGATCCAGCCTGGAATACTCCTATAGTAACTACAGCAGTATCTAGTGGACTTAGACGTCTACTCACGATTTGTTGTAAGGTATTGACCAGATGGGTTCCCACCATGATGGCATCCTTAGTTTCATGGGGAGCGGAACCATGGCCACCTTGGCCTTGGATATGTATTTCAAATCGATCCGATCCGGCCATTAAGGTGCTTTTAGATGTTTGAAGAACACCAACGGGTTCCGTTACCCATAAATGAGTTCCGAAAATAGCATCAATGTGATCAAGTTCTCCCGTCTCAATAATCGGCTTTGCTCCACCAGGTGCTAGTTCTTCCGCATGCTGATGAAGGAAGACGACAGTTCCCATTACATCCTCCTGATATTCATGCAGGGCTTTTGCTAGGGTTAATAGTGTGGCTGTATGTCCATCATGGCCACAAGCATGCATGACATTGTCTACGGTTGATTTATAAGGGACATCCTTTTCATCCTGAATAGGTAAGGCGTCAAAATCTGCCCTAAGTGCGATTGTCTTTCCCGGCTTACCGCCTTTTAGAGTAGCAATTACCCCGTTTCCTCCGACATTTTTAATATAGGGAATTCCGAGTTTTTCATAATAATTGGCGATATACTCTGCGGTTTTTACTTCCTGAAAGGAAAGTTCCGGATTCATGTGTAAGTATCTTCTTATTTCTACCGTTTCTTCAAAGAGCTGGTCAATCTTTTCAAATATTGTTGATAACATATAATCATCCTTTTTTAAAAAACATTATAACATTATCTTAATAAATAAGGTATGATAATTACAAGGAGATGGTGTTGATGATGCAAAAAAGATTTTTACCTTTATACATAGCTTTAATAACCTTATATATTTTTATTGGGATTTGGGTGTTTACAATTAAAGAAGGAAAGCTGCCTTTTGTAGATCAATGGACGGGGAAGTATGTTGAGTCTTTTGCCGACACAGCCTTTTATGATTTGTTCTGGTCTGTTACCCATTTAGGCTCGGAATCCTTTTTAATTCCCTTTACTGTGCTAGTAGCTATTATTTTATGGATATTATGTAAGGATTGGCTTGTTGCCTTATTTTTCTCTGGCGGGACCCTCCTCAGCCATTTGTTAAATATGTTTATTAAAAATATGGTAGCTAGGGAACGCCCGAGTATTTCGGTTGAAGCAAATGCAGAGGGCTTTAGTTATCCTTCAGGTCATTCCATGATTACCATGGTTTGCTATGGACTGTTAATGTACTTTTTAGTTCGAACCATTAAAAATAAAAAGATTGGTATTCTCGTTCAGATTGGCTTTGCCTTACTTATCTTTTTAATTGGAACAAGTCGTTATATTATTCATGTTCATTTTGCGACGGATATTATTACGGGCTTTACACTAGGCTTTAGCCTACTTATTTTATTCATTTACTTGTTTGAAAAAATAGATGGTAAAAGAAGAATAGGTAAATCTCAGTCTTAGGTCTGAGATAAATACAACCTGCAGTCCGTTCCCTTGTGATTGTATTCCTCGTATGATGGATATAGTCATGAAGGGAGCAGTGAAGAATGAAAGAAGAAAATATGAAATCAGAAAAAGAAGAGTTGGGAAGAGCGGCACTATTTAAGAATAAAAACTTTATTGCCTTGTTTATTGCGGCCTTATTTTCCGCACCTGGTTACTATGTCTATTTAATTGGGGTGGAGTGGTTAATGCTTTCAATCGATGATAATCGATTTTTCTTTGGGATGTTATTTATGGCAGCATCGATTCCAAGGTTGTTACTTTTAGCTGTTGGTGGTATTGTTGCCGACCGCTTTAACAAGAGAACGATTGTATTTATTTCTAATATAACAAGGGCTTCCTTGATTATCTTACTTATTGTTTTTGTATTACAGGATAGTGTTACGCCTTATCACTTAATTGTTTTAGCCATGTTTTTTGGAATTTCAGATGCCTTTAGTTACCCAGCGCTCAGTTCTTTAGCGCCGATGATTCTATCTGAAGATCAATTGCAAAAGGGAAACTCACTTATACAGATGACTACCCAAATTAGTCCAATTTTAGGGCCGGCTTTAGGAGGGACTTTAATTGCACTGCTTGGTTTTGTCGGTGTCTTTTCTGTAGCAACGACAATGTTAGTTATATCTGCAATTGCCATACTAAGTATCCGAATTATTGAGGAGGAAATAGACGAAGAAAAAGCAACGCCCTGGGAGGATTTAAAGGAAGGGTTTGCCTATATGCGCAGTAACGAATTAATTGTGACGATTGTTGTTATGGCCTTCTTTCTCAACTTTTTCTTCTCGGGTCCCTTAGCAATCGGATTGCCGATTTTAGTCAAGGATATTTTCTCTGGAGATGTCGTCGGTCTGGCTTCGATTGAAACATCGATGGGACTAGGAGCTTTACTGGGAGCCCTGCTTTTAACAATGTATAAACTGAAGCAGCCGGGCTATACCATATTATTCTCATTAACAGGTTTAGGGATTTTATATACCTTCACGGGAGTTTCCACTTCCGTTATGATGACGGCTGCACTTGTCGGCTTTATGGGCTTCTTAACACAGCTCCTAAATATACCGATTATTACCATGATGCAGCAAATAACCGAAAGAAAGATGCTTGGCCGGATGATGAGTTTCTTTATGACCGTTTCAACGGGTCTGGTTCCCGTTTCTTACTTGGTTACATCTATCCTAATCGGATTCAATATAAATATTCAAAGTATTATGTTCGCAAGTGGTTTAATGATCACAGCCTTGGCACTATTTCAATTTCGTAATCCAAAAATTGCACGGTTTTCTTTCACTAAGGAGGGTGAAGCATTATGAGACATCATTTATCTACAGTATTTATTGCGATTGCACTAATTGGTTTTGGAGTTATTTTAGTTCTTGGTAATTTAGGTATAGGGGAGATTTCTAACAATGATTTACTCAGTTACTTTTTTCCGGTATTTTTTATTGTTATTGGGTTGACCATATTGATTGGCTACGTTTGGAGACGCTATTCAGGTTGGATGTTCGGATCCTTTTCTCTTATCCTAGGAGTTCTCTTGTTACTGGGGCAACTTCCTGCAGTTAATTTTGAATTTACCTTTTCAGACATTTTAAAATTATGGCCTCTTTTCATTGTTTATATCGGATTCAGTATTATTGGATTTGGAAATCGTCGAAAAAGGTCTCGAGTCCATGTCCATAAAAATGGAAAAAAATTTTATGATGGATGGAAAAATTTCACGATAGGAGACCAGGATTTTAGGCAACCGAACTGGGAGGTTAAACCGATTGATATTAGTAATGCAGTAGGTGATCATTACTTTGATTTCACTAAGGCCTTTATTCCGGATGAAGAAATTCCAATTACCATTCATAGTTTAGCGGGGGATATCCGAATGGTCCTTCCGGAAAACTTAGAATTTAAGGTTGAAGCCTATGTAGTTGCTGGGGATATTCATGTCTCTGGTCAAGTATCTGATGGAATTAATCGTAACCTTCATTATAAGACAGCAGGATATAATGAGGCGACGAAGAAATTAGACCTTTATATTGACTTAAAAGCAGGATCAATCAGAATCGACCAAGTATAGGAGGGGAAGATCAAATGTTATCTAAATTTAGTAGTATTCGTTATATGTACATTCGGTCCCATTTCTATGCTTTATTTCTAACGACAATATTGTTATTAGCTGTCTTATTGACGCTTCATGTTGTCTTTGATCCTGCATGGCTGACTCCACTATCTATATTTACTTTCCTATCCTTGTATCTTGTCTTAGGTTTCTTCGTTTCGGTCTATGCTGGTTTTAAATCGAGTGGGAATTTAAAGGATCGGATTGATTATTTATCCTTACAGATCACCCAATATGCTAATGGAAATTATGATACAAGAATTGAAATGATGGAAGAAGATGAGATATCCATTATCAGTAATGATTTAAATGTCCTGGGTGAGAAATTAAAAAACCAGGTAAAGTCTTTACAAAGGATGGCTGAGGAGAGGGCAGAATATGCAAAGTCCGCCCACAGGACAGCTACGGTAGAAGAGAGGCAAAGATTGGCTAGGGAGCTCCATGATTCTGTTAGTCAACAACTATTCGCCTTAACCATGTTAGCCGAAGCGGCAGTAAATCAAATAAATAGAGATCCAGAAATGGCTAAACAACAAGTGGAGGACGTTGCAAAAGCTGGATTAACAGCGCAAACAGAGATGCGTGCCCTCCTTCTCCATTTACGACCGGTCTATTTATCAGGGGATTCTTTAAAGGACGGTATTCGGAAGTTAATTGCTGAGATCAAGCAGCACGCAGCCTTAGAAGTAGACGTGCGAATTGAAGATCATTTAACTTTGCCAGAATCGGTGGAGGAGCATATCTTTAGAATTATTCAAGAGTCCTTATCCAATATCTTACGTCACGCTGAAGCCAGTGAGGCGTCCATTCATATTATTAAAGAAACGGATAAATTATTTGTCTCGATCAGGGATGATGGAAAGGGCTTTGATGAAGGGAAATTAGATCGTAGGAAGACATCCTATGGATTAAATACGATTAAAGAAAGGGTCGATGAATTAGGTGGGGTTTTCCAAATGAAATCCAGGGAAAATCAGGGTACCTATATTGACATTCGAATTCCAATCTAGAGGGGGAGACCAAATGATTCGTGTAGTTGTGATTGATGACCATAAGATTGTTCGTGAAGGGATTATTGCCTACTTAAATACGGAAGATGGAATCGAAGTCGTCGGTGAAGCGGACGGTGGATATGAGGGATTAGAAATAGTTAAAGAAAAGGAGCCAGATGTGGTTTTAATGGATCTTATGATGGATGAGGGGAATGGTATTGAGGCAACAAAATTAGTGATGGAAGAACTACCGGATTGTAAGGTAATCATCTTAACAAGTTATTATGATGAAACAGAAATATTTCCTGCCATCGAAGCGGGTGCCTTTAGTTATTTACTTAAAACCTCTTCAGCCAAAGCGATTGCTGATTCGATTAGGAAGGCAGTCCATGGTGAAAATGTCATTGAGCCTAAGGTAGCAAGTAAGATGATGACTGGATATCAAAAAGAACAAAGGAAGGCCCACCATGATTTAACAGAACGAGAGTTAGAAGTTCTATTATGTATTGGAAATGGTTTAACCAATATAGAGATTAGCGAGAAATTATATATCGGTGTAAAGACGGTCAAGACTCATGTAAGTAACATCTTCAGTAAGCTAGATGTGAAGGATCGAACCCAAGCTGCTATTTACGTACACAAAAATAACTTATTAAAGTAAACAAGCAACGCTTAGTCTTTGTTTTTTAATCGAAACGTTAGTATAATTAGCTTATATAAATAAAGGAGTTATCACGATGGATCCTTCAAAACAAACGGAAAGCTTATTGTTAACGGTATGGGTAATTGCCCTTATCGCATTAGTAGGGAGTTTATTTTACTCTGAAATCATCGGTTACGAACCTTGTAAGTTATGCTGGGTTCAGCGAATTTTCATGTATCCTCTTGTTGTCATTTACGGATATGCTTTAGTAAAAAGAAATCTTGAAATCGCTCTACCAGGAATGTTGTTAAGTGGTATTGGTATGCTTGTTTCTACATATCACTATCTATTACAAAAAGTTCCTGCTCTTCAAGAGGTGGGAGATTTTTGTGAGGGAGTACCATGTAATGTTCAATATGTGAACTATCTTGGATTCATAACAATTCCGTTTCTTGCAGGTATCGCCTTTATTAGTATTTTTATTATTCATGTTTACATGATTAGGAGGAAGTAAGCGTTGAAAAAACGAATGATAATTATTGTAGGAGTTATTGCTCTTTTGTTTGTTGGTCTTTACTTTGCTAATCAATATAAAACAAAAACAGCGATTGAAAAGTCTGGCAATCCCTATGGAAAAGATAATTTACACCAGGCTACAGTGGATCAATTAGATGATCCTTTATATCAAAATCAAATTACACCAACGGATTTAGCAGCTAGCCTTGAAGAAAAAGAAGGTGTAACCGTTTATTTTTATGACCCACTATGTAAGTGGTGTTTAGAGACTACACCTGTTCTTGTGCCTGTAGCAGAAGACAATGATGTTGACGTGAAGAAATTAAACTTACGTGAATTCCCTGCAGAAAAGCAGAAGTATAATATTGAAGGAACACCGACTCTAGTCCATTATGTAGATGGCGAAGAAGTAGGGCGTTTATCTGGCAGTGCCGAAGACAAAGTCTTTGAGAGATTCTTTGAAAATTATGTCTTAAATGAAGAATAAAAGAAAAACTAATCCCCTCTACAATGCACAGGATTGTAGAGGGGATTTTCTTATTTTCTATGCTCATTAAGTGTTTCTTCATCAATAATATAATAAGCTTGGGTGAATCGCCGATTTGAAAAATAAGCTGGTTTTTTTACAAAGAGATCAGAATTCTGCTCCTGCCAAGCATCGTAGCTAGCTTCTTTATCCCATTGGCTTAAAATAAGATATACATTTTGTCTTCTTTGTTTTAGGATTCTAAAGGCATATAAGCCGGGCGCTTTTAATAATTTTCTTTTTAATTTTGGTAACTGCTCTTCAAAAACAGGTTTAGAATCAGATTGAATCGGAATGTGATCCATCATGACAAAACCAATCGGTTGAATATTCCCGTCTGACTCGATGGTTTGATAGCTTCTCCCTGATGCGAAGACCTTCTTTTTGCTACCTTCATAATAAGCAAGGATGCCATCACTATTTTTCATGAAATAAAAATCAATGTTTGGATGTTTATCTTCTAATTGAATCAAAAAGGGTAAGGTTCCATTGGTCATATAAACATGCATAATCATCATCCTTTTCTGCGATTTCTTATATTATAACATGAAGGACCAATGGGAATAAAACGAAGAAAAATATAAGCCTATCTACAATTCATTTCTCCAGCTTAGCAATTCCTCTTTTTGAAGAGGGCTTATATCTTCTTTGTCTGTAAGTAATTCAACAATGTCGTCAAAGTTCGTGATTGTTTGGTAGGAGAAGTTTGCTTTTTTAAAATTATCTTCTGCCTTCTTTAACTTATAGGTAAAAATCGCTAAAATAGAAGATACACTTGCTCCTGCTTCTTCTAATACCTTTGCAACATTAATGGCCGATCCACCGGTAGAAATTAAATCTTCAATAACTAAAACTTTTTGTCCCTTATGGACGACGCCCTCAATTTGGTTTCCTTTTCCGTGAGCTTTTTTATCTGACCGTACATAGACCATAGGTAGATCTAGCTCTTCTGCCAAAAATGCAGCATGGGGGATACCAGCGGTGGCACATCCTGCAATGACATCAATTTCGATCTGATTCTCTTCTATAATTTTTACAAAAGCTTTAACAATGTTTTTTCTAACGGAGGGGAAGGACATACTTAGGCGATTATCACAATAAATAGGAGATAATATGCCCGAAGTCCATGTGAAATAATCCTCAGGATCTGCTTGGATTTGTAGGGCTTTAATATCTAGTAATTGCTCTGCAACCAGTTTATTCATTTGTCGTCCACTCCCTTATAAATTGTTCATAGGCTAACTTTGGATTTTTGGCTTGGGTGATTGGGCGTCCAACAACAAGGATATCCGAACCATTTCTCCGGGCAAAGCCAGGACTGGCTACTCGCTTTTGATCGCCTGGATCATCACTAGCTAAGCGAATACCTGGAGTTACGGTTAGAAAATCATTACCACAGAGATTTTTTACAGGTTCTGCTTCTTGTACAGAACAGACGACCCCATCTGCTCCACTTGTTTTAGACATTTCGGCTAAATGTAAGGCATAGTTTGATATTCCTTCTTCAAGCTTTAAGTCTTCTTGAAAGGACTTTTCGTCAAAGGATGTAAGTATTGTTACCGCAATCAGATAGGGACTAACTCCTTGGGATGAGCCGGCCAATAATCCCTCACGAGCGCCTGCAATCATTTCACTACCGCCAAAGGCATGGACATTTACAATATCCACTTCTAATTTTGCTAGATTCTTCATGGCTTGATGCACGGTATTAGGAATATCATGTAATTTCAGGTCCAGGAAGACCTTATGTCCTCTTTCCTTTAATGTATCAATGATTTGTGGACCCTCTCGATAAAATAATTCCATTCCAACTTTTACAGATGCTCCTGTAAGTTCGTTTTCTATTAAGAAATGCTTTGCTTCTTTTCCCGTAGGGAAGTCTAAAGCTATATATAGGTTATCCAAGGAGCTGATTCCCCTTTCCAATGGCATCCTTCACGGAGGAAAATCCATATTTTTCTAGGCTTTTAGGTAAAGCATCAATAATTTCTGGGCAGGCAAAAGGATTGTTAAAATTAGCTGTACCTATGGCGACAGCACTTGCTCCTGCAAGTAAAAACTCGATAACATCTTCTGCACTTGAGACGCCACCCATACCAATGATGGGAATCGAGACTTTACTCTTCACCTCGTAAATCATTCGAAGGGCTACAGGTTTAATAGCTGGGCCAGATAAACCACCAGTTATATTGGCGATGATTGGCTTTCTTGTAGCAGGATTTATTCTCATCCCGGTTAAGGTATTGATCATAGAAATACCGTCCGCACCGGCAGCTTCGACAGCCTGAGCCATTGAGACAATATCTGTTACATTAGGTGATAATTTTACATAAACAGGATATTTACTTGCTTTTTTAACTGCTTCAGTAACTCGGGCAGCCATATGGACGTCCGTTCCGAATTGGACTCCACCCTCTTTAACATTTGGGCAGGATATATTTAATTCTAAAGCGTGAATATCGTCGGTTTGATTGAAGCTTTCTGCAACGAATACATATTCCTCTAAGGTACTTCCCGCAATATTTGCGATAATTTTTGTATCATATTTAGCAAGAAAGGGGACTTCTCTTTCAATGATTTTTTCCACGCCGGGATTTTGTAATCCGATAGCATTCAACATACCAGCGTCCGTCTCGGTTACTCTTGGTGTTGGGTTACCTAGTCTCTCTTGACCAGTAGCAGCTTTGATCATAATCCCACCAAGTTTACTTAAATCATAAAACTCACTATACTCTCGTCCAAAGCCAAAACAGCCTGAAGCGGGCATGATTGGGTTTTTAAGATCTAATCCTGGTAGTTGTACAGATAAATCCATTATAAACTCACCTCATTTGCAGGAAATACAGGTCCGTCCTGACATATTTTCTTATAGGATTTGCCGTCGGTTGTTTGGATGATGCAGGCAAAACAAGCGCCGATTCCACAGCCCATATACTCTTCTAAGGAAATATAGCCTTCCTTATTGGATAGTTGCTCTGAGACCGCACGAAGCATAGAGCTAGGGCCACAGGTGTAAAAGCGGTCGAAGGATTGAGTCTTAGCAATCGCATCTGTTACAAAGCCCTTTTCACCGGCAGATCCGTCATCGGTCATAAGAATTGTTTCACCGAATGCCTTGAACTTATCTTCGTAAAACACATACTCCTTGGACTGAAATCCTAAAATGGTTATGATTTCAATGCTAGGATCCTTAGCCAGTTCTTTGCCTAGGAAGTAGAGGGGAGGCACGCCGACCCCTCCACCAATGAGTAAGACAGTTTTTTTTGCTAAAGCTTCCGTTGGAAATCCACTTCCACCTGGGCCAAGGACATCAACTTCTTGGCCTACTTGGTAATTGGCAAGATCCTTTGTTCCTTGGCCAATGACTTTAAAAATAATGGTTACTGTATTTGTTTCTTCCCTGATTTCGGTAATTGAAATTGGTCGACGGAGTGTGTGTCCATCAACTAGGATGTGTAAAAATTGCCCAGCTTTGGCCTGCTTTGCAACATAGTCATTTTCCAAAGTCATTTCGATTGTATCCTTTGCGATTTCCTTTACTTTTCTTACCTTCATCTTCACTTTTTTATTCATAAATCTTCCCCCCATTATATGAGTTGATTGGCACTAAAGCTTGTAGATTCTATAACCGTTAAAATGGTTTCTGCCGTGTCTAAATTCGTTAAGCAAGCAATCCCATGTTCGACAGCTTCCCGCCTGATTCTAAATCCTTCTGTTCTTGTCTTTTTTCCAGAGGTGATTGTATTAATAACAAATTGTACATCACCATTTTCGATTATGGAAAGAACGTTTGGTTTTTCATCACCTATTTTGGCTACCTTTGTAATCGGAAGCCCTTCCTGACCTAGGAAGTTGGCTGTACCCTCGGTTGCATATAGCTCAAAACCTAACTCATGGAATCTTTTTGCAATAGAAAGGGCTTCTTCTTTATCCTGATTGGCTACAGTGATTAGAGCAGCTCCTTCGTTTGGTAAAGATATACCTGAGGCTAAGAGTCCTTTGTATAGAGCTTTTTCAAGAGTAATGTCATAACCAATTGCTTCCCCAGTAGATTTCATCTCAGGTCCTAAGGTTGTGTCAACACTTCGCAGTTTCTCAAAGGAGAAGACAGGGACCTTTACATAGACATGGTCTCTTTCAGCTAGTAATCCCGTTTCATAACCCATGCAGCTGAGGGATTCACCAAGCATACATTTTGTCGCAAGGTTGGCCATAGATAGCTTAGTAATTTTACTTAAGAAGGGTACGGTCCTACTTGCTCTAGGATTTACTTCTATTACGAAAATATCATTTCCTTGAATGATAAATTGAATGTTAAGCAAGCCTTTAATCTTCAAACGCTTAGCAATCTTTACAGTGGCTTCCATTAAATTAACCTTTGCTTTTTCACTCATACGCTGTGGTGGATAGATTGCGATGGAATCTCCTGAGTGGACTCCCGCTCTTTCAATATGTTCCATAATTCCAGGAATAATGACGGTTTCCCCATCACTGATTGCATCAACATCGACCGCAATCCCCGTTAAATATTGATCGACTAAAATAGGGTGCTCATCATCAATATCATTTATCTTCTCTAGATAGTTTGTTAATTCATCGTCATTATGGACGATTTCCATTCGACTACCACCAATTACATAGGAAGGCCTTACTAAGACAGGATAGCCAATCTCTCTAGCTGTTGGGATAACTTCATCTAAATTTTGAACGGCCTTTCCTTTAGGGCGTAAAAGGTCGAGTTCTTCTAATAGCTTTTCAAATTTATCGCGGTTTTCCGCCTCATCAATGGACTGTAAATCTGTTCCGAGTATTTTCACACCTCTTTTTTCTAAACCTGCGGCTAGGTTAATCGCAGTTTGACCACCCATTTGGACGATGACTCCTTCAGGCTGTTCAAGCTCTACGATATTCATGACATCTTCAACAGTTAAAGGTTCGAAGTAAAGTTTGTCGGAAATACTAAAGTCCGTCGATACGGTTTCGGGATTATTATTAATGATAATAGCTTCATATCCAAGTTCTTGAAGGGCAAAAATGGAATGGACTGTAGCATAATCAAATTCAATTCCCTGTCCTATTTGGATAGGTCCTGAACCGAGAACGATAACTTTTTTCTTGTCTGAAGGGATGGATTCATTTTCCTCTTCATAAGTACTATAAAAGTATCTTGGCTTTGCTTCGAACATTCCTGCACAAGTATCAACTATTTTATAGGTTGGCAGAATTTGTTGCTCATGTCTAAGCTTGAAAACTTCCTCTTCCGTTATCTCCCAAAGGGAAGCAATGTGTTCATCAGAAAAGCCAAGGTGTTTTGCCTCCTTTAATAAAAGATGATTTTTCTCCGTCCTTAAGAGCTTCTTTTCGAAGGAGATAATATGGGCTAACTTTCTTAGGAAAAACAAATCAATTTTTGTATAATCGTGAATTTCCTCAATCGACATTCCTCGATGTAAAGCCTCAAAAATCGCAAAAATACGTTCGTCGTCTGCTTGTTGAAGAGCTTCGATTAACTCTGTTGTTTTTAATTTCTCATGCTTTGCAAGGTGAAAGTTATTTATATTTAAACTTAAGGATCGAAGGGCCTTCAAAAAGGATTGTTCAAAATTTCGGCCAATCGCCATAACTTCCCCAGTTGCTTTCATTTGAGTGCCTAACTTCCGGTCTCCCTGAGTGAATTTATCAAAGGGAAATCTAGGAAACTTGGTCACAATATAATCTAGTGTTGGTTCGAAACTTGCATAGGTGGTTTCTGTTAGTGGATTGATAATTTCATCCAAAGTTTTACCGACGGCAATCTTTGCAGCTACTTGAGCGATTGGATATCCTGTTGCCTTTGATGCCAGGGCAGAGGATCTACTTACCCGAGGATTTACCTCGATAATGTAATAGTTGAAACTAACCGGATCAAGGGCTAGCTGGACATTACATCCACCTTCAATTCCAAGGGCTCGAACAATTTTTAAAGAAGCATTTCTAAGCATTTGGTACTCTCGATCACTTAGGGTTTGGGAAGGGGCAACGACGATGGAGTCCCCAGTATGAATTCCTACAGGATCGATATTTTCAATGCTACAAACGGCAATGGCTTGATCCTTTTTATCTCTAACGACCTCATATTCAATTTCTTTATATCCAGCAATGCTTTCTTCTAATAAGCATTGTCCCACAGGGGATAAGGAGATTCCGTTTCGGACAATTTCAATTAATTCTTCCTCGTTATGACACATTCCTCCACCTGTCCCACCTAGGGTAAAGGCTGGTCGGACAATGACAGGATAGTTATTTACCTGTACAAAGGCTAAGGCCTCTTCAAGGGAATGAATGATTTCACTCTCCGGTACGGGTTCATTTAACTCGGCCATCAAGGCCCTAAATTCCTCTCGATCTTCGGCTTGATGAATGGTTTCTAATGATGTCCCGAGTAACTGAACCTTATGGGAGGCAAGAATACCTGATTCTTCTAATTCTATAGCAAGATTCAATCCTGTTCGACCACCTAAGGTAGGAAGTAGGGCATCCGGTCTTTCTTTGCGGATAATTTTCATTAAGAATTCAACCGTTAAAGGTTCCATATAAATTTTATCTGCTACCGTTTCATCCGTCATTATGGTTGCTGGATTAGAATTTGCTAATATGACTTTGTATCCTTCTTCTTTTAATGCTTGGCAAGCTTGTGTACCTGAATAGTCAAATTCCGCTGCCTGTCCAATAACGATAGGACCTGATCCGATCACGAGTATTGTTTCAACGTCCTTTAAATTAGACATTTGCCTTCTCCCCTTTATTCATTTTAGTAATAAATTGATCTATAATGTGTCTGGCATCTTCTGGTCCTGGTGTACTTTCAGGATAAAACTGGACAGCAAAGGCATCGAATAACTTATGACGAATTCCTTCTATTGATTCATCATAAAGGTTTAGATGTGTTATTTCTAAATCAGTATTCTCCAAGGAAGAAGGAGTTAGCTCATATTGGTGATTTTGTGTTGTCATATAGGTCTTGTCAATCGCCAAATCCTTAACCGCATAAGCGCCGTGGTGGCCATTAAACATTCCTTTTGTTTCAGCACCTGCAGCTAGAGCAAGGATTTGCTGGCCCATTCCAATACCGAGGAAGGGGAACTTTTCCATAACTTCCTTTGTCATTTCAATCGTTTCTTTTAATAAAGCTGGATTGCCCGGACCACTGGTCACAATGATACCTTCTGGTTTTAGTCTTGAAATCTCATCTGCTGTATAGTCATAAGGTACAACAGTAATATGACAGTTGCGATTTGTTAGTGACCTAAGGATTCCGTGCTTTAAACCAAGGTCTACAACGACAATTCGATTTCCCCTTCCAGGAATGACATAAGGCTTCTCTGTAGCTACTTTTTTGACAAAGGATTTTTCACTTTCAGCTTCTGTTAGCTGGGAAAGGGCCTCTTCTGCTGAGCTGCCTACTTTTCTTATCGAACCCTTCATTGTTCCATGATTACGAAGGTGTCTGACGAGTTTTCTTGTGTCGATTCCTTTAAGTCCAGTAATCCCATGACTAGATAGATAGTCTTCTATTTTTTCATCGGCACGGAAATTTGATGGTTCTTCTGCGATTTCTTTAACAATGAGTCCCTTGACTTGCGGATCTACCCCTTCAAAGTCATCTCGATTAATCCCATAATTTCCAATTAAAGGGTAGGCAAGCAGGACAATTTTACCGTAGTAGGCTGGATCTGTTAAAATTTCTTGGTAGCCAGTCATGCTCGTATTAATGACGACTTCGCCATAAATATCTTGGTCTGAAGAGAAGTTCACTCCTGTAAAGACTGTTCCATCCTCTAAAATGAGTTGCGCCTTAGTCATGACTTTCCTCCTCGTAAACAATCTGTCCTTCAACAATTGTCAGGCTAGGGATTCCCTGAACCTTCCAATCATCGAAAGGAGTGTTTTTACTTTTTGAGACAAAATCCTTTCGATCAATGATTTGTTTTCGGTCTAAATCAATTAAGGTTAAATCAGCTACTGCTCCTTCTTCCAATCGTCCATAAGGTAGGTTAAATACTTCGGCTGGAACTTTTGTTAACAGGTCAACTAGATTTTTCAAGCTGATGATTCCTTTCTTTACTAAGTGTGTGTAAAGAAGAGGGAAGGCTGTTTCTAGACCGACAATCCCAAAGGGAGCTTCTAAAAATCCCACAGCTTTTTCTTCAGCTGTATGGGGTGCGTGATCCGTTGCAATCATGTCAATCGTTCCATCCAGTAAGCCTTCAATCAATGCCTTTTGGTCTTCCTTGGAACGGAGGGGAGGATTCATTTTGAAATCCGCATCATCCCTTTGAATGTCATCTTCATTTAGTAATAAGTGATGGGGTGTTACTTCAGCTGTTACTTTAATTCCAGCAGCTTTTGCATCACGAATGACACGAACGGATTCCTTGGTACTCACGTGACAGACATGATAATGACAGTCAGCTGCTTCGGCGAGTAGGACGTCTCGGGCGATTTGGACAGATTCACTGACAGAAGGAATGCCAGGTAAGCTCAGTCTTTTACTTACATCTCCTTGATGTAAAACTCCGCCGTGCAATACGGAGTTATCCTCGCAATGGGCAACGATGGCTCTGTCATATTTCGCTGCTTCTTTCATAGCCTCTAGCATGACATCTGCTGTTTGAATTCCAACTCCATCATCGGTAAAGGCAAAAATATCGGTTTGAGACAGGGCTTCAATGTCTGTTAGATCCTCTCCTGATAAATCCTTTGTAATGGAAGCATAGGGTAATACTCTGACAACAGCATTTTCCTTAATTTTATTGAAAAGTCTTTCAACAACTTCCGTATTGTCAGGAACAGGATTTGTGTTGGGCATGGCGCAAACTGTTGTAAACCCACCTTTTGCTGCGGCTTCCGTACCCGTTTTGATTGTTTCCTTATGCTCGCCACCAGGTTCGCGTAAGTGGATATGAACATCAATTAATCCAGGGGTTAGTAATTGTCCCTTACAGTCAATTTCAACTTCAGCTTTTCCCTTAATTTTTGGTGCGATTTCCTTAATCTTTCCTTCTGCAATTCGTAGATCACATAATTGTAATTCCTTTTCTCCTACGATTCGATTAGCATTTCTTAAGATCATTGTCATTGATAATCCCCCATTTTTTTAATATTGTTGTTAAAATTGCCATTCTGATATAAACTCCGTTTTCCATTTGCTTAAATATTTTTGAGCGATTACATTCGACCAAACGAGAATCTATCTCCACCCCTCGGTTAATGGGTGCGGGATGTAAAATAATCGCATTCTCTTTCATCTTTCGCTCTCTTTGAACGGTTAAACCATATCTAGCTAAATAGTTACTTACTTGCTCTTCTGTCTCATGTCTTTCATGTTGAACCCTTAGCATCATTAATACATCACTTGTTTCTGCTGCTTCATCGATTGAAATGTAAGGGTAAGGTAAACTATCATCAATGAAGGATTCGGCTGCACTTAGCCTGACCTTGGCTCCAAATCTTTCTAAGGCATAGGCGTTAGACTTGGCGACTCGGCTATGTTTGATATCTCCCACAATTGTAATTTTTAATCCTTCTAAATAACCGAAGTAATCTTCTATGGTATATAAATCTAATAAACATTGGGTCGGGTGTTCTTTCTTTCCGGCTCCTGCATTAAAGACAGGAATCTTCAAGTTACTTCCAAGTTGTTCGCTCCAATCATCATCTCCGTGTCGAATAACAAGGGCATTTGCTCCAATAGCTTCAAAGGTTTTGGCTGTGTCATATAAGGATTCACCCTTTGTTACACTAGAATGTTCTGGAGTGAAGTCCAAGACTTTCATACCAAGCTTTTTCTCAGCCACCTCAAAACTAGATTTTGTTCTGGTGCTCGGCTCGAAGAATAAATTAGCAATGAATAATTCACGGTCTAGCCGATATTTCGCCTCCTTGAAGTTTTTGGCTAATTGAAGAACTTCCTCTATTTCCTTTACGGACATTTGATATAAAGAGATAAAATGTTCCATCTTGCTCCTCCTTTTATCGATAAGCATAAAAAAATCTCCTTGCAAAAAGTTCGCAAAGAGATTTCATACTTGTTGTGTATGATTAGGTCGATCACCTTCTAAATCTCTCCGGACTTAATTAAAGGTACTTATGTAATTTTGGCATAAAAAAACTCCATATCTATGGAGAAAAGGATTTTGTACATAGTTATAGCTAGGTACAAATCTTAGCTTCCCTTTCAGTCTCACAGGACTATCTTAAAGGATATTCGTAATCTTAGTTATTATTTCACAGGCAAAAGAAATTGTCAATGAATCCAGCAGGAAGTTTTTTTAAAAAGTAAATGAAACCCGGTGAAAAATAGTAACTACTCGTTTACCGATGTCGGTTACTATCGTATAATAGGGATATGAATCGACAAACATGAGGTGCACGAATGGAGAAATTAAAAGAAATATTACAAATAAAAGCGGTTAAAGGAATAAATATTGGAATAGTTTCCATGCTTGTTTTAGCCTTTCTAGGATATATGATCATTTTATATGGTGGTAAGCTTGTTGTGAAGGAGGAGGACTTCTACCTTCCGTCAACAACTACGATTGAAACCGTAGATGGTGAAATTGTCGGGGAATTATTTGATGAGCGTCGATACCTAGTGTCGATTGATGAAATCCCTGAGCATGTATTAGAGTCCTTTGTAGCGATTGAGGATCGTAGATTTTACAGCCATAGTGGGGTTGATTTCCGTTCGGTTTTTAGAGCAGTCTATCGAGATATTGTAGCCAGGAGTAAGGTGGAAGGGGCTAGCACAATCACCCAGCAGTTGGCCAAAAATTTATTTTTAGAAAATGATAAAACCTGGATGAGAAAAACAAAAGAAGTGATGGCTGCCATTTATTTAGAAAGGGAATTTTCTAAAAGAGAGATTTTAGAGCTCTACTTAAATAAAATTTACTTTGGGAATGGCCTACACGGAATTGAAGCAGCTTCTCGCCATTTTTTCTCAAAATCTGTGAAGGATTTAACGATTTCAGAAGGAGCTCTTTTGGCTGGACTTGTCCAAGCGCCTAATTATTATTTCCCTGAAAACCATCCTGAGAGAGCTTTGGAACGTAGAAATATCGTCCTGCGCTCTATGGAAAGAAATGAAGTAATTACTATGGAAAAGAGAATCGAAGAGGAAGGGAAATCCTTAGGACTGGAGATTGAAGAAAGAAAAAACCAACCCTGGAATGATAGTTATTTAGATTTAGTTACAAAAGAAGTGAGAGAGAAAAATAATTTATCGATGGAACAATTACGGCATGGCGGCTATCGAATTATTGTCCATTTAAATGAGGAGTTCCAAAAGATTGCTTATGAAAAATTTCAAGAGGATCACTATTTCCCGGGGAATACCGAGGGAGTAGAGGGTGCTTTTATTATGATGGATGAAAAGACGGGGCGAGTTGTTAGTTCCTTAGGAGGTCGGGACTATAGCTTTGGTAATTTAAACAGAGCTACTGTTAAGCGACAACCAGGATCAACGATTAAACCCCTGGTCGTATATGGACCAGCAATGATGAAGGATGGCTATCATCCATACACAATGCTACCTGATGAAGCCTTTGATTATGACGGCTATGTCGTTTCAAATGTGGATGGAAAATATTCCGGTCTTGTGTCCATGTATGATGCTATTGTTCAGTCAAAAAATGCACCAACAGTATGGTTGTTTAATGAAATTGGATCAAAGGAATCCAAGTCCTATTTAGAAAAAATGAATATCTCGATTAGTGACGAGGGTTTACCAGTCGCTCTTGGAGGCCTGACAGAGGGAATGACGCCGATTGATATGGTAAAGGGTTTTAGCTCCTTTGGAAATGATGGTAAGTCTGTGGAACCCTATCTTGTAGAAAGAATCATAAATCGTGAAAGTGAGAATATTTATGAAGCGAAAACTTTACAATATGAGGTATTTACTCCACAAGTCGCTTGGTATATGACTGAAATTTTACAAAGAGCAGTATCAGAGGGTACGGGAAAAGCTGGTGAATATTCAAAAGCCTTAGCGGGAAAAACAGGAACAACAGAACACCCGAGGGTAGAGGGGAAAATTAAGGATGCTTGGTTTGTAGGATATACTCCGAAATATGTTAGTGCCCTTTGGATGGGTTACGATGTATCCGATGAAGATCATTATTTAACTGGTGGAAGTTCCTATCCTACAGAATTAACAAAGGCTATTTTTAGCGAAATGGATAAGGAAGTAAGTTTAGGTGATGAATTTGTAAAACCGGAATATGTTCAGGCCTTACCAGAGCCGATTAAGTTAGAGGAAGTAAATGACCTCAAGGTATCCTACACCTTTGGTGGATTTCCTTTTATTAAAGGCAAACTTACTTGGGAAAGTGAGAATGAAAACCGCGTAATTTATCATATTTACGAACAGACAGAGGACGGATCTAAATTAATAGGGGAGACACCGGGGAGTAACAGGGAATATATTATTGATAAAGTCCCCTTGCTTAAGCGTGGACACTATTATATTGTTCCCTTTGATCCGAATACAAATCAAGAAGGTCCACCATCGGATATTGTCGAGTTAAGCTTATAAAGCCCCCTTGAAAAGTGTCCCTTTCTGCTTTATACTAAGGGTGTAAGGTCAACAGCTTCTAATATAGCACGATGATTTATCAATTGTTTCTAGATGTTTTTAGCTTAAGTCTAAAAGGAGGAAATAATGATGAGTAAACGTGGTCGAAAGAAAGTAAAGGTTGATCCAAAAAAGGAAATGAGAACAAAAGAAATTTCAACAATGATTTCAGAAGGTGGGCTAGGTGCCGACAGATATTACAAGATAAAAAAGAAAAAAGAAGAGAATGAACAGTCATCAAAATAACAAGTATATAGTGAGAACTCCTTCGAATATGCATTCAGCAATGCTTATTGAAGGAGTTTTTTTATTTTATAAAGATATAATAAATAAGTTATAGATTTTTGATGAGTTGCTAGGATATGATGCGATAAATAAAAAGGGGTGCAGCAATTATACCGCAACCCTTTCATTGGTTAATTATATTTACTTAAAATAAACGAAATTTAAATAAAGACATAATTACCTGTAATGACTCCACATCAGTAAAGATTGAAGCAATAACTGAAATTACGAATAAAAATGCAATAGTATAACTGATATACAAGTAAAAGGGATCGAAGGATTGTTCGCTCTTAGAGATTATATTTTTTACGATGTATGAAGGTATTAATAAAAAGATTGCTAGTACAATAAAGGACAATAAGTAATAGGCAAAAGTTTTAGCATCAAGTAAAGCCATGATTAAAGCAACTGCACTTAATAGAATCATAGGGTTTAGCTTCCCATTATATATGGATAAAGCTTCTTGGATATTTAGTTTCTTTTGACCAAAAAGAACACTTGTAACAAAAATAAGTCCAACTGTTATAGCCATAATAATGAGTAGGAATAAGAGTGAACTAAAGAAAAACTTTCCAAAGGATGGTCCTGAAGAAAAAATACCTAGATCAATCTTCGATAAACTGTATAAAGCAAAGGATAAAATTAAACTAATAAGCCCGACACTAATAAGACCATTAATAAAATTAGCTGCAGGATTCGCTTGTTCCTTAGACGGTTTCTTTAAGAAAGTCATAAAGTACTTCAAGTAAGCTGTAGATACTTCCTTCACCTTTTCTACCGTTTCGTTTGTTTCAGTTTGAGCTTTATTTTCTTGAACGACTTCCTTTGTTTCTAGTTCTGCTTCTGCTTCTGTAGCATCATTTACAGCCGGATTAGCTTCAGATAAGCTAGCTCCACAGGATTCACAAAAAATCCCTTCACTTTGTTCATTTTCACATTTAGGACATTTCATTGATGTTCCCCCTTGATAGTTGTCAATTTTAAAATTTAGATGTTTATTATAACACTATTCGATATTTTTTCAAAAGATATTTTAAATAATAAGTGAATGTTTTATAAAGAATAAAAAAGAGTGGAAGGAATATTTTCTTCCACTCTTGAATGAAAATTTATTCGAAGTTTTTAATCAGTTCGTCAATTAAGGACCCAACGTGATCCACCGCACCCTTGATGGCGTCAGCCTCTGACATGTCGATTCCTACATCTTTAATTAAATCTAAAGGTTTCTTTGTACCTCCAGCACGTAAGACGTCTAACCAACGCTCGACCGCTTCTTCGCCCTCTTCCTTAATTTGCTTGGAAATAGCAGTAGATACAGTTAATCCTGCGGAATATGTGTAAGGATATAATCCCATGTAATAATGAGGCTGTCTCATCCAAGTGAGGCTAGCTCCTTCACAAATCTCAACAGCATCTCCCCAGAAATCCTTTAATACCTGTCCTTTAACTTCGGTAAGAACATTTGCTGTAAGTGGTGTACCTTCTTCAGCTAGTGTGTATACTCTTCGCTGATATTCTCCCTCGAGTAAGTGAGTGACGAAGTTATGGTAATAGGTACCGAGAAGTTGGTCGATAATCCAATTTTTCATGCGGACGTCATCTGTTTTACTCATTAAATGGTCAGCTAATAATAATTCATTCATTGTTGACGGTGCTTCCACAAAATAAGTAGAAGGACGTGTATTTGTCAGTTCTTGATTTTTTTGTGCTAAATAAAAATGTCCTGCATGGCCTAATTCGTGGGCAAGAACAAAGGCGCCACGCATTGTGTTTGTCCAAGTAATTAAAATATATGGGTGAATACCATAAGGACTAGCACAGAAGGCTCCTGTAGATTTTCCAACGTTATCGGAATAATCTACCCAACGTTCTGTTAGACCTTTTTTCATAATTTCACCGTATTCAGGACCAAGAATTTGAAGGGCTTCTAGGATTACTTTGCTTGCTTCCTCATAGGTCGTTTCAGGATTGAAATCTGGATCAACAGAAACTTGTAAATCACAGAAGCGCATTTCTTCAACACCGAGTTGTTTTTGTTTTAACTTTGCATATCTTCTCATATGTGGTGCTAATTCGTTGAAGATGACATCTAATTGATTGTGGTACATTTCCTTCGTCACTTGCTGGGATTGAAGGAGCATATCTGTAACACTTTCATAACCACGAAGTCTTGCCATTGTTACTTGTTTTGTTACCTCAGTTGCATAGGTAGCTGCAAAGGTATTCTTATATTGATCTAATGTGTTTACAAAAGAGTCAAAGGCCTTTCTTCGTAAATCATTATTCGGTGAAATTTCATATTTGTCTTCATATAGAGCGAAGGACATAGCATGTTCCTTACCCTCTTCATCAGTAATGGATTCAAATTGCATATCCGAAGATTTACTTCTTGTATATATTGTATATGGAGAACCATGAACTTCACTTAAGGCTGCTAGTGTCTCCTCGATTTCAGGACTTAAGACAAAGGGTTTTTTCTCTAGTAAATCCTCAAGACTCTTTTCAAAGGTTTTTAGTTCTTCTTTTTCAGATAAAAACCCTTTAATAACATCGGCTGAAATCGTTAATAATTCAGATTCAAAAAAGGATAATTTTGCACCGATTTGTGCCATCGTAGAGGCTACCCTTGCCGCATCTCCTTGATTTTCAGGGTCTGTTCCATCAGCATTCGCTTTTAAAGAAGCGTATGTACTTACAGGGATGACCTTTTTTTGATAATCTTGTAAAGCTGATAAAGCCTCATACAATGTATCCGCACTTTCGGATAGCTTACCTTTAAAAGAAATTACTTTGTCAGCATGGTTCTTTAAACCTTTGAGGGCTTCTTCCCAAGCTTCATCATTAGGAAATAAATCTGTTAAATCCCAAGTTTGTTCTACAGGTACTTCTGAGCGTAGTAAACGTTTAGTCATTTCTTCAATCTCCTCCTAAAAATTATTTCGATACTCTAATCATATAGAGTATTAGATTAAATGTAAATAGAATGGTAGCATTTTTCAGAATAAAAGTTTTTTAATAAAATGTTCTCTTCTTTTTTAAGAAAGGGGTATAATAAATATATGTAAATCTATTGAATATGAGGTGGAAATATGAAAGTAACAGTTATTGGACCATGGGGTGGTTACCCTAAATCAGGGGGTGCATCTGCATCTTATATCTTTGAAAAGGATGATTTCCTTCTGATGGTTGACGCAGGAAGTGCATCTTTATCCAAGCTGCAAGAGCGCCATGATATCATGGATATTGATGCTGTGATTATCTCGCATTATCACGCAGACCATATTGCTGACATAGGTGTGATTCAACATGCAAGACTGGTTCATGCCCATGTGACAGGGGAAGAAGGAATACTCCCAATTTATGGCCACAGGGAGGATCTGGATGAGTTTGAAAAATTAAGTCATGACTTTACAGAGGGTGTGGCCTATGATCCAGAGAAAGCCTTGCAAATTGGACCTTTCACAATCACTTTTTTAAAGACTGTTCATAGTGTTCCTTGTTATGGGATGCGAATTACTGATGGGAAGACAGAAGTAGTTTTCACAGCAGATACTGCCTATCAAGAGGAATGGATTGATTTTAGTCGAGGGGCGGATTTGCTTATCGTAGATTGTAATTTTTATGAGGGGCAGAATGCATCAGAAGCCGGACATATGACGAGTGAAGAAGGAGCTAGGATAGCGGATAAAGCAGCTGTGAAAGAATTAATGCTCAGTCATCTACCGCAATTCGGTGATCCTGCAAAATTGGTTCAGGAAGCGGAAAAGTACTTTCAAGGAAAAATCTTCCTTGCCAAGGAAGGGCTAACTTGGGCAAAGCAATAATTGTCTTTGCTTATCAAAGGCATTTTCGATAAAATCAATATAGATGAAAAAGAAAAAGGAGAGGTATTTCGAATGAAGTTTATCGATAATAAAGGAATCACAGATCCATACATTAATTTAGCAATTGAAGAATACGTTCTACAAAACTTTGGAGAAGAAGATACTTATTTACTCTTTTATGTAAATGGTCCTTCGATTATTATTGGTCGAAACCAAAACTCAGTGGAAGAAGTAAACACGGAATATGTCGATGCAAATGATATCAAGGTTGTTCGTCGATTATCCGGGGGTGGAGCGGTATATCATGATGAGGGGAACTTAAACTTCAGCTTCATCACCAAGGATGACGGTGAAAGCTTCCATAACTTTGCTAAATTTACCAAACCCGTTGTAGAAGCTTTAAATGAAATTGGTGTACCAGCAGAACTGATTGGTCGAAATGACTTAGAAGTAGAAGGACGTAAAATATCTGGAAATGCCATGTTTGCTACAAAGGGGAGAATGTTTAGTCACGGTACCCTAATGCTGGATTCAGAAATTGAACATGTTGTAGAGGCATTAAATGTGAGTAAGGAAAAAATTGAGTCCCGTGGAATTAAATCCATTCGCAGTCGGGTAGCGAACATTAGCGAATTCTTAGATGAAAAAATATCCATGGATGACTTTAAAGAATTAATCCTTACACACATTTTCGGTGTAGATAATGTCAAAGATGTTCCTAGCTATGAATTAACAGATGAAGATTGGGAAAAAATTCATGAGATCTCTGAGAACCGTTATCAAAAATGGGAGTGGAACTATGGTAAGTCCCCAGCCTATAACTTCAAGCAGTCTCACAAATTCCCATCAGGACTTCTTGATGTCCGCCTAAATGTGAAAAAGGGAACCATTGAAGAGTGTACGATTTTTGGTGACTTCTTTGGTGTAGGAAATGTAAAGGATATTGAAGAGAAATTAATTGGTGTCCGTCATGAACGAAAAGCCCTAATAGAAGCTTTAGAGGGAATTGACGTACCCCATTACTTAGGTAAGATTACAAAGGAAGAGTTCGTAAATCTGATTTACTAATTTTTGAGTATAAGAGCTGGTGGCTCTGGTCTGCACCAGCTCTTTTTTTGTGCCATGAATAGATTAAACTCCTTTTAATAGCCCTTTTTATGAATATAAAGAACTAGTTAATTTAGATTTGTTAACATAACAGTTTCTTTTTACCTAGTCTTTTGGTATTATATGTATGATTAAAATGATTTAACCAATTTAAAAGGGGGAAGTAATTTATGCTTAACAAGAATTTGTTTGAATCATTGGAGGTAACACCATTTACACTAGCTGTCACACCTTATCGTACAAAGGAGGGTAAATTGTTTTCAAGGGTTTTAGAAAAGGACTCGGAATTTATTGTGAAGTTAAGTCCAACAGAAGTAATGGAAAAATCCTGCAACTATTTTGGATCTAGCTTAGTGGGCAAGCAGGAAGGAACTAAGAAGATATTAAAATACAGTCATAAACTCCCAATCTGTCTTGAGGCACTAAGTAACATGTATTTCTTTCCAAGTACCTCTCCAAGTAATGTAGGATGTCACTGGTTAGCTCATTCTCATATAAGAGAGCTAAGACCAGCTGAAAATCTTAAAACTGAGGTTGTTTTTTTCAATGGAAAAAGTATTCTTGTTGAAGTTTCTCATGGATCATTAGAAAATCAGCTTCATCGAACAGCCCAGTATAAACATTTATTAGGAAAGCGGATTAAATCTATGCTTTCATATGCCAATCAACATCACCATCCCCGTCGTTCCTTTCAGCAAGATTTGACAGATGTTTATTTTGTAGCAGAACATTTTCTAGAAGATCAAGAATAATTTCTTTTACATTTTTACGAATCACAGGGTTGAAGTAGGTCCGTTCTTCTTCCCGCCGTTTACAAATGAAGAGGTAGGTCGTAAATAGGTCGTCTTTTCGAGTTCTGCTTACGGTTAAATCGCGATCATACATATCCTTTCGCAATTTTTTTCGGTTTTCAAAAGCGGTAAAAATCATTCGTTCAATCAAATGAATGTAGGGCTCTTTTATTTTAAAGGATCCTTGCTTAATATAAGAAAGATCTTGCTCTAAGACAGTAATCGCCATAGATAAAAATACGAATTTGGATGCGATTTGCAATTCTTCTTCAGCCAGATAACGCATATAACCCCTCCTAAACAGGAACGTATGTTCCTATTATAGGAAATTATTTTGGGAAAGTAAATGGAAAATCCCTGTGATGTAGGGAAAAATATACATGAGGGGGAAAATCAAGAACAATTTCCTCAGAAGTTATACAAAACACTTCTATCTTTGGTAAAATAGGATAGAAGTGTTTTTTTATTAAAAGGAGGAAAAGAGTATGGGACTCCGTTTTTTATTAGGTAGATCAGGAACGAACAAAAGTGATTGGATCCTAAATGATATAAGAAAGAAGTTACAAAAGAATAAATATGGTAAACCAATTATTTATATTCTTCCGGATCAAATGACCTTTCAACAAGAGTATAAGTTATTTCACCATCCCGATGTAAATGGTAGTATTCGTGCCCAGGTACTCAGCTTTTCGCGACTTGCCTGGCAAATATTACAGGAAACTGGTGGGAGTACGAGACAATATATTAGTTCTATCGGGATTCAAATGATGTTAAAAAGAATTATTGAAGAAAAGAAGGGCGATTGGAAAGTATTCGAGCGTGCTGTCCAAAAAATCGGTTTCTTGCCTCAACTCGAGCAGTTGATTACAGAGTTTAAACGACATGACATCACCCCAGAAACATTGCAAGTTCAGCAAAATGAAATTAACGAATTTAAGCACCAATCCATTAGCGAGGTCTCCCTTGTTAATAAACTATCAGATTTAACCTATATCTATGAACAACTAAATGCCTCTTTACAAGGGAAATATGTAGATGGAGAGGATCGTTTAGATCTTTTTCTTGAACAAATTCCAAAGTCAGAGGCTCTTAAAGGTGCGGAAATATATATTGATGGATTCCATCGTTTCACACCAAAGGAGTTACGGATCGTTGAAACCTTAATGAAGGAATGCGATCAAATGACGATTGCCTTAACCATCGACCAGGAAGCAAGTCAAGAATTTTCTGAGCTTGATCTCTTCTATCAACCAAAGAATACATACAGGCAGTTAAAACAAATAGCCCGGGAGAATAACTTCCCCATTAGGGAGTCGATAGATTTAACCCTTCCAAAGGAGGAGAAAAACCAGTATCCCCATTATTTTCATTTGGAGCAATATTTTGATACACGTCCTTCCCCAAACTTTGAAAGGAAGGCTCCAATTGAGATTGCGGAAGCGGTTCATCCCCGAGCGGAAATAGAAGGAGTCGCACAGAAGGTACTCTCTCTTGTTCGAGATGAAAACTATCGCTTTGACGATGTCGTTCTTTTTATTCGTGAACCCGAAATCTACCACGATTTAATAAGGACTATATTTGCTGATTACAAAATCCCAGTCTTTATTGATGAAAAGCGTACCATGTTAAATCATCCTCTCATCGAATTTATTCGCTCTATTTTGGAAGTTGTCGATAGCAACTGGCGATATGACGCTTTGTTCCGTGTCTTAAAAACAGGCTTTATCCCACCGACAAATACTGAATATCCCTTGACAGCGGATGCAATCGATGAGTTAGAAAACTATGTTCTAGAATATGGAATTAAAAATAGAAGTAATTGGTTGTCAGAAGAAGCTTGGATTTTCCAAAGATTCTTTGGTTTTGACCAAGCAGTTCAAACGGATGAGCAACTTGAAAAGCAGAGACAGATTAATGCTTACCGTGATCAAGTTACTAAGTTTATAGCTGGCTTTGACGAGAAGATTCGTGGGGCAGAAACGATCCGTGATTTTTGTGAGGCTGTCTATCTTTTATTGGAAGAATTAGACCTACCGAGTCAATTAGAGTCCATTCGCGAAAGTTTTGAAAGTCAAAAGGATAATGAAAAGGCAAGGGAACAGGAGCAAGTATGGGACGGGGTTCTTCAGCTTTTTGATGAGCTTGTACAAATATCAGGGGATGAATCTATGACCCTAGAAGTCTATCGTCAGAGTCTAGATGCTGGCTTTGACACTCTACAATTTGCTCACGTGCCACCGACCATTGATCATGTGATTGTTGGTTCGATTGATCGATCTAGAATTAGTGGAAAAAAATGTGCCTTTTTACTTGGTGTGAATGAAGGCTTTTGGCCATTAAAGCCTCCCGCAGATGGATTAATGAATGAGCAGGAGAGAGAATTATTAGCCCAGCACGGTTTAGAATTAGCCGAGAGTAGCCGCAGGAAGTTACTTGATGATTGGTTTTATATGTATCTAGCCTTCACAGCGGTGAAAGAATATCTTTGGATTAGTTATCCTCTCAGTGATGAGGAAGGAGATGCCATGGTCCCTTCTCAGTTGATTCAAAGAATGGGAGACTTGTTTCCCGAAAACAAAGAACCAACCTTACTTCAGGATCCTGATGAGGAGATTGATTCTAATCGATTTATTACGACCCCGGAGAAAACCCGAGCAGCCTTAACCAATCAATTATCCCGAAGTGAGCGGGGGGGGAAGATTGATGATATTTGGCATTATGTCTTAAATTGGTACATCACTGAAGAATCAAAAGTAAGCCCGACGCGAACTATTTTGCAAAGTGTTTATTATAAAAACATCCCAAAAAACCTACCAAAGCCAATCGTAAAGGAAATGTATCCTAAGGGAGAAATTCGTACCAGCGTTTCAAGACTTGAAATGTTCCATGGATGCTCCTATCGACACTTTGCTCAATTTAATCTAGGGTTGGAAGAACGGAAGGTATATACCTTTGATGCTCCAGATATTGGTCAGTTATTCCACGAGGCTTTAAAGGTTATCACAGAATGGGTTAGGGATGAGAAGCAAGATTTTGCATCCCTTACAAAGGAAGATGCTAGAGTTTATGCCAAAAGGTCTGTTGAGCAGCTGGCCCCAATCATTAACCATCAAATTTTACACAGTTCCAACCGCTATCGATATATTCAAAGGAAACTTCAAGAAGTCATTGCAAGGGCTACTTATATATTAAGCGAACAAGCTAGGGCTAGTGACTTTTCACCGGTAGGTATTGAATTAGGCTTTGGACTCCCAGGTAGCGAGTTAACACCAAAGGAGATCAGTCTTCCGAATGGATATAAAATCTTGCTTCGTGGACGAATCGACCGGGTAGACCAAGCGAGATTAAATGAAGAGTTATATTTACGTATTATCGATTATAAATCCAGTTCGACAAACCTGAATTTACTAGAAGTGTATTATGGACTTGCCTTGCAAATGCTTACTTATTTAGATGTGGTTTTATCCCAGTCTGAAGAGTGGTTAAAAACCAAAGCAAACCCAGCAGGTGTTCTATATTTCCATGTTCATGAACCCTTGCTTTCTATCAATAGTAGAATTCCCGAAGAGGAAATTGAAGAGGAAATCTTCAAAAAGTATAAACAAGAAGGTCTGCTCCTCAATAATACAGATATCGTTCGAATGATGGATAAAACACTGGAATTTGGTTACAGTCAAATCGTTCCAGCTGCCATTGGAAAAAGTGGGAACTTTTATAGTAATGCTCGAGTGGCCAGCCAGGAGGTTTTTGATATATTAAGACACTATATCGATCATCTCATTCATGAAGCGGGAATTTTAATGACAACAGGTGATATCCAGTTAAATCCCTATATTCATAAAAATAGGAGTGCCTGTACCTATTGTCCTTTCGATTCTGTCTGTCAGTTTGACCCTGCCTTAGCGGATCATAATTACAGACGATTAGTCGATATGAAAGATGACGAGATCTTAAAGAAAATCCAAAAGGAGGAGGAAGAATCATGGTAAAGTGGACGGAAGAACAGGAAGAAGCCATCTTTGCAAGTGGTCAAGACATACTTGTAGCGGCAGCGGCAGGATCAGGTAAAACAGCAGTTCTTGTCGAAAGAATGATCCAAAAGCTCTTAGCGGAGGATCAGAAGGTTAATATCGATTCTTTACTTGTAGTAACCTTTACAAATGCAGCAGCTCAAGAAATGAGAGAACGAATTGGTAAAGCCTTAGAGAAGGCTTTAACGGAATATCCATCATCTAACCATTTAAAGAAGCAATTATCCCTTTTACAAAGGGCACCGATTTCAACCTTGCATTCCTTTTGTATGGAAATCGTCAGGCAATATGCTTATCTATTAGATGTCGATCCATCCTTTCGAATCGGTAATCCACTAGAAATTGATTTGATGAAGCAAGACGTAATGGATGAATTACTAGAGGAATGGTATGGGGTTGAGACGGAGGAATCTGAAGCTTTTTTCCAAGTTGTTGATCGCTTTTCAAATGATCGAAATGATACAGCTGTAGAAAAATTAATTTTGGATTTATATACTTTTTCTCAACAAAACCCTTATCCCAATCTGTGGCTAGATCGCCTAGCGGATCAATATAATATTCAAGACGATTGGAAGGAAGAAGACTTAGGTTGGCTTGAATTATTAAGGCAATTTATTTTTTATCGTATAGAAGGAATGATTGAAGAGGCCAAGCGGGCAAGGGAAATCTCCATGTTAAGTGACGGGCCCTATCACTATGTAGAGGCGATCGATGCAGATTTGCTGATGTTTGAAGAAGCTCTAAAGAGATTGTCTGTTTGGGACGATCTACAGGAGTTTGTAGGGGGCAGCTCCTTTGTTAATTTATCAAGGAAAAGAGTAGAGTGTGATTCCAACTTAAGGAAGGAAGCCAAAGAGATCCGGGATCGATATAAAAAACGCTGGGAGGATATGAGGGAAAGATATTTTCAGCGTAATTTAGTCGCTCATATTGAGGATATGAAAGAAATGTATCCAATTATGAATCAGCTCACCTTACTTGTAAAAGATTTTAGCGAAAGATTTACTCAGCATAAACAAGCAGCGGGGATGCTTGATTTCTCAGATTTAGAACATAACAGTTTACAACTTTTAATTAAAGAAGGGTCAAGACCAGAAAATCCTGAACCCTCTGAAGTTGCTCTCCAGTTTAAAAATCAATTCACAGAGGTTCTTGTCGATGAATACCAGGATATAAACCTAGTACAAGAGACTATTTTATCGATGCTCAGTGACCAAGATGAAGCGGGGAATCGGTTTATGGTAGGAGATGTAAAACAAAGTGTTTACGGTTTCCGCCATGCTGAACCAGACTTATTTATTGAAAAATATAATCGTTTTATCGAAGAGGGTAGTCACGGAAAAAGGATTGATTTAGCAAAAAACTTTAGAAGTCGAGAGCCTGTCTTATCGGGAGCAAATTATATTTTTAGGCAAATTTTTGATGAAAATATTGGAGAAATCGAATATGATCAGGCAGCTGAATTAATTTATGCAAACAAAATGTACGATGAGATAGCTTTAGAAAATGATGATCTAGAACTTATTTTAATTGACCGGGATGATTTATCAGAGGGAGAATCTTCACAAGAAGATGAGGATTTTACTCATTTGGAAAAGGCAGAATTAGAAGCACGCTTATATGCACAAAAAATTAAGGGCTGGATGGACCAAAAAGGAGACCCTCTCATGGTTCATGATAAGGAAAAGAATGCCCAGCGTCCGGTACAGTACAGAGATATTGTTATTTTACTTCGTTCGATGACCAACGCTCCAGTTATTGTCGAGGAGTTAAAACGGCAAGGAATTCCTGTTTACGCAGAGTTAGCGACCGGTTATTTTGCAGCGATTGAAATTAAAGTCATGATCAATTTACTGAAAATCATTGATAATCCAAGGCAAGATATCCCGCTTGCATCTGTGTTAAAATCTCCAATTGTCGGATTAAATGAGGAAGAGCTAGCAAGTATTCGTATAGCCGATAAAGGAAATTTATATTATGATGCTTTACAACTTTATGTTAAGAATGAAGAGGCCAATAATGGAGAAAGCTATCAAAAAATAAAACAATTCTTGGATCAATTGGCTAGATTCCAATTTTTAGCTAGACAGGGTGCCTTATCCGAACTCATTTGGGAGATATATCGGGTGACTGGTTACTATGACTTTGTCGGTGGAATTCCTGGAGGAAGGCAACGTCAAGCCAATTTACGTGCCTTATATGACCGAGCTAGAAACTATGAAACAACATCCTTCCGTGGCTTATTCCGTTTTCTCCGGTTTATTGAGCGAATGGAAGAGCGTGGAGACGATCTAGGTGCTGCCCGTGCCTTAAGTGAACTAGAAAATGTTGTTAAAATTACAACTATCCATAAGAGCAAAGGCTTAGAATATCCGGTGGTCATTGTTGGAAGTATGGCCCATGGTTTTAATTTACAGGATTTAAATAAACGGTATTTACTTCACAAAGAATACGGTGTAGCTAGTAAGTTTATTGATCCAGCCAAGCGAATTATGTATCCAACCTTATTTTACTATTCTTTACATAGTAAAATTTTGCAAGAGCAATTGTCTGAAGAGATGAGGGTTCTTTATGTCGCCTTAACGAGGGCTAAGGAGAAGCTCCTAATGGTTGGACAAGTAAATTCCTTTGAAAAGACAATTGCTAAATGGCAGTCTGTTTTGAAAAATGAAGATTTGGTTTTACCGATCCATCTGAGAATCGAAGCAAAAAATTATTTAGATTGGGTAGGGCCAGCCTTAATGCGACATAAGGACAGTTTTGTCTTAAGGGAAGGGGAAGTTATTTCGAATCCCGTAAGTGAAGATCCGTCAAAGTGGAATATTTCCGTCCTCCATGCTAGCGAACTTGTAGAGGAAGAAGAGGCTGAGGAACAGGTACATTATGACGTAAAAGCCCATATTATGGAATGGGATCCTTTGCCCTTAGAAAATGAAGAGTTGACTAAAAAGATTGACAGAAGACTGTATTATAAATATCCACATCAAGCGGCTGTCCAGGCAAGGGCAAAGCAATCTGTTACAGAAATCAAGCGTATGCATGACGAAGCCGATGATTATGGTTCGCGGGAAATGATTCGAAAAGAAGGAAGTCCAATCTCTAGCCGTCCTTTATTTATGCAGAAGGAAAAGAAATTGACAGCCGCAGAAGTAGGAACGGCCATGCACGCAGTTATGCAGCATCTTCCCTTTGAAAAAGCTTTATCCGAGGAAGAAATTGAGGAATTTGTCTCCACCCTTGTTGACAAGGAAATATTAACGGCCGATCAAGCAGAAGTAATCCAGCTTGATGTTATTGAGAGCTTCTATAAGACAAATATCGCTCAACTTATGATGAGGACAGAAGGAATCGAGCGGGAAGTACCTTTTATGATTACCTTACCAGCTTCTGAGGTATACCCTACTTGGGAAGGCGGAGAAGAGGAAAGGGTACTTATTCAGGGAGTAATTGACTGTTTAATCCCAACGGAAGAGGGTTGGATGATTTTAGATTATAAAACAGATCAAATTTTTGGAGATCTAACTGAGGATGTCTTAGCTGAATTACAAGAAAGATACGCCATGCAAATTAATCTTTATCGCCAAGCAATCGAAGAAATTTTGGATGAAAAAGTCTCCAAGGCTTATCTATATTACTTTTCCAAGCAACTTCTGATTGAAATGTAAATGTG
>Ga0079226_10000123_pt1 | contig 48462 bp, 51 predicted proteins | sample Poulit2014_FD_76345 | JGI IMG/M metagenome (GOLD analysis project Ga0079226, IMG submission 76345) | Agricultural soil microbial communities from Georgia to study Nitrogen management - Poultry litter 2014 | ecosystem: Environmental > Terrestrial > Soil > Agricultural land | place: USA: Georgia...
ATGGACATCAGCACAGAGCATGTAAAGGCGAATATGAACCAGCTGATCGACCAGGTGATGTCTGAAGCGAGTATGTACGACAGAAATCTGGCGTCACACGCCATAAAACAGGCCGAAGGTAATATGGAAGAAGCGGTGTTCCTGCTCCGTGCCCATCGTTCTACACTGCCGCGGCTTTATTATTCCACTGTGACGAACACACGTGAGATGTTTGTGGAACGCAGGGTGTCGGCAAGTTTCAAGGATATACCGGGCGGACAGATTCTGGGTGCATCCCCGGATTTCACGCACAGGCTGCTGGATGATGGAATCACTTACGGCAGTGTGGAAACGGAAGGCGGCATCCCGGATGAGTACAATTACAAGCTGGATGATCTGCCGAAGGTGATCGATTATCTGGAGTCGGAGGGGCTGTTCACAAAGGAGCCTGAAGATAACACGACACCGGATGATATTACGAAGCATTCCATTGAGTTTCCGAGTTCCCGGAGCCAGCGGCTGCAATCACTGACCCGCGGACAGACCGGTGCGGTGACATCACTTGGATATGTGGAGATCAGGGGGTACGGTTATTCATCCCATCCGAATATCGGAGAAGTCAGGGTCGGTCAGCAGCCGGTCCATATCGATCCGGCGGGTGATGGTGACGAATATTATATCGGTGACGTCGAACTGACGGAAGTTGAAGCATTCATGCCCGCAGATGATGCTGAAACTTCAGGGGAAGGGGCACATGAAAAGACGTTCAGGATCGGCTACGGACTGACGTTCGGTCAGAATGAGACGAAGGCGATTGCAATGAGTGTACTGGACTACAGTCTGAGCAACCCTGTGCCGTCATCACCGACGGCAGATGATGAATTTGTCCTGCTCCATATCGATTCGGTCGAATCGACAGGGTTCATCTCCCACTTGAAGCTGCCGCATTATGTAACATTCCAATCCGTATTGGACCGGGTCAGACAGACGAAAGGAGACAGGGACTGATGAAGCAGAATTATGCCTTTTTAGATGAGAACTCCAAGAAGGAGATCAGACGCAAGACGCTGAAAGCCATCGCGATTCCGGGTTATCAGGTACCTTTCGCATCAAGGGAACTTCCGATTGCCCGGGGCTGGGGGACGGGCGGTCTGCAGCTGACGCTGTCTCTTGTCGGTCAGTCGGACACTGTGAAAGTGATCGACCAGGGATCGGATGAATCGGTGAATGCGGTGAACATACGCAAGCTGATACAGGATACAACCGATGTCAAGGATACGATCCATACGGATGAGGCGACACTCATCCAGTCGAGGCACCGCATCCCTGAAGTGCCGCTCCGGCCGTATCAGATCCTGGTGCTGCAGGTGCCGCTTCCGGAACCGCTCCGGCCTGTGGAGCCGTCGGAACGCATCACGAAGATGCTGCATGCTGACAGGGAATACAGCGGCGCATGGCTGCGGCTGTTCGAGCAGATCATGAAATATGGTTCAATTACGGATGATGCGGATTACCCCGTACTTGTGAACGGCCGTTACGTGATGGCCCCGAGCCCGATACCGCGGTTCGACAATCCGAAAATGGAAAACAACGACGGGCTGATCCTGCTCGGGGCCGGGCGTGAGAAGAAAATCTATGCAGTACCGCCATATACGAAAGTGACGTCGCTCGCATTCGAGGATTATCCATTCGAAGTCGAATCATTCGATGATATTACATGCCGTGAGTCCGGACTGACGGGTGTGTATATGGATGAACTGGTGGATGAAGAGACGGGTGAGACGTATTATGTCGCGAATGATACGAGCTACATGCTTGAAGAAATGAACAAGGAAGGATCTGTGAAATGAGCAAACAGGGAAATATCGCGCTGAGCGTAAAAAATGTCAGCAAGTTTTACGGAGATGGGTGTGCGTACTGCGCAGCACCTGATGCGAGGCTGGATAAGAACATCTGTCCGGAGTGCCGTACAGTCCATGCATGCAGGGATGTATCCTTCGATCTCCATAACGGGGAAATCCTCGGCGTCGTCGGTGAGAGCGGCAGTGGGAAGAGTACACTGATGAAGATGCTTTATTTCGACCAGGAGGCATCACACGGGACATATCACATTGATGATTTCGACAGCAGTGAATCGAGCGTGTTCGGATTTTCCGGCCAGGCGAAGCGGAAGATCCGCAATGAAATTCTCGGCATGGTGTACCAGAATCCGGTATATGGCCTCAAGATGGACTTTTCATCCATGAGCAACATCGCTGAAAAGCTGATTGCGGCAGGCTCCAGGAATGTAGGTGAAATGACGGGTACCGGTGATCATTTCCTCGATAAAGTGAACATTCCGCTGAACAGGAAATTCGATCCACCGGCCAACTTCTCGGGCGGTATGCAGCAGCGGGTGCAGATTGCGAAGGCGCTGTCCAACTATCCACCGGTGCTGCTGCTTGATGAGGTCACGACGGGACTCGACTTATCAGTACAGGCGGATGTCCTTGAACTGATAAAGGAAATCCAGCGTGAAATGGGCATCAGCATGGTCGTCGTCTCTCATGACCTGGCGATCATACGCATGCTTTGTGACCGCACGATGGTCATGCTGAACGGGGAAGTAATCGAAGCGGGAATAACAGACCAGATACTGGAAGACCCACAGCATGCCTACACGCAGCAGCTGGTCTATTCAATCCTATAGGAGGACGGGCATTTGAAAGCAATCATTAACGGAAACGTCATTACAGAAACTGAAATCCTGGAGAACACAGCAGTATTCATCGACGAGCAGTTCATCGTGGACATCCTCCCGATGGACGAGGCAGGTGCGGAACTTTTGGAGGTGGGTGAAACCATCGATGCCAGAGGGGGATTTGTCGCCCCGGGGTTCATCGATATCCATTCGGACTACATCGAGGGTATCGTGGCGCCGCGGCCGACATCACTCATGGATGTCAACATCGGCATCCGGGAATCGGAGCGTATATTAAGTTCCCACGGCATCACGACGATGTTCCACTCACTGTCCATCTACCGGGAGGACCTCTTCGGACACAAGCCGATAAGGGAGCCGGAGAATGTGCAGAAGCTGATAGAAGCGGTGGCCCGTACGCATGGCGAGAAGCACCTGATCCGCCATCGCCTGCACGCGCGTTTTGAACTCGATGCACTGGAGCAGCTGCCAATACTGAAAAGCCATATCGAAAAGGGCAATGTGCACCTTCTCAGCTTCATGGATCATACGCCGGGGCAGGGGCAGTACCGCAATATGGCGGTCTACAGGGAGACGATGAAAAGTTACCAGAACATGAGTGATACTGAAATTGAACAGAAGATGCTGGACAAGCTCGATTACGAACATATCAGCTACGACGGCATGAAGGAGCTCGCGGCGCTTGCACATTCCAAAAACATTGCGGTGGCCTCCCATGATGATGACTACATCGAACGGATCGATTTCAACGAGCGGCTGGGCACGACGATCAGCGAGTTCCCAATCACCATCGAAGTGGCGAAGTATGCCCATGACCTGGGTCAGCATACCATTGCCGGCGCACCGAACATCATGCTCGGCGGTTCGCATTCGGGGAACCTGAACGCAGCGGAGGCAATTTCAGAAGGCTGCATCTCCATACTCTGCAGCGACTACTATCCGGCGGCGATGCTGCATTCCGTGTTCAAGCTGCACAGGGAATACGATCATCCGCTTGAAGAAGTCATCAAGCTGATTACACTGAACCCGGCAGAGGCGGTCAACATGGACCATGAAATCGGCTCGATCCGTATGGGCAAGAAGGCGGATATCAATGTGATCCAGTTCAACGAAGGCTATCCGGTCGTAACGGAATGCATCGTGGACGGCGCTGTCATATCCAGATACCATTACCGAGTGGACGAGGAGGCCTAGAAATGCTGAGTGTTGAAAACATTACAAAATCATTTACAATCCATCACCTGGACCAGACGAGGAAAGCGATAGAGGACATCAGCCTGCATGTGAACAAGGGTGAGTTCCTGGGAATCGTCGGCCGGAGCGGCAGCGGCAAAAGCACGATACTCAAAAGTATCTATGGCACTTATATGCCTGAATCAGGTGCCATCATGTACCATTCGAAGGACAACGGCCCGGTGAATATACTGGAAATAAACGACTATGAGCTGATAAGACTGCGCAAAAGCGAAATCGGCTATGTCTCCCAATTCCTGAAAGTGATGCCGCGGACGACGAGCCTGGAGCTTGTAACAGGATCACTGCTTGAAATGGGAGAGGAAAGGGAGAGTGCCTTAAAGCAGGCAAAGGAGGCGCTGCGCCACTATGATATCCCTGAATCCCTCTGGGACAACTACCCGAATACATTCTCAGGCGGCGAGAAGCTCCGGCTCAATATCGCACGCGCGACAGTCAAGGCACCAAGACTCCTATTACTTGATGAACCGACGGCCTCACTCGATAATGACTCCAAAGTCAAAGTCCGTGAGGCGATTGCCAAACTGAAGGCGGAGGGGACGACACTCGTCGGCATATTCCATGATCTGGAGTTCATGGACGGACTGTGTGACAGTGTGTTCGACATGACGGACAAGACGCTGAGGCATGTGCAATGACACGAATCGACCTACACGTCCACAGCAGTCTGTCGGATGGCTCTGATTCATACAGGAAAGTTCTTGAGACAGCCAGGGAGAATGATGTGGAAATTCTGAGTTTTGTCGACCATGACATTACATCCACCTACCGGCCTGCATCATTTGTTGCGAGGGAATTCGGCATCCGGCTGATTCCAGGGATTGAAATTTCGGCCTACGACTTCAAAAGGGAACGCAAAGTGCATGTGCTGGGATACAACTATGACCCGGATGCCGGGAATATCCATAAACTGACAAAACCTCTGCTTGCGCGCCGCCATGCGCATTCGATCTGGCAGATCGGGCAGATTCGGAAATACGGCATCGATGCAAATGCGGAGCGGATCATTTCAAGGCTCATCCATGGTCAGACAATCTACAAACAGCACATCATGGAAGATATTACGGATGCGCCCTATATGTCGGAGGAATATCAGAATCTCTACAGGAAACTGTTCAAAGGTACGGGGCCTGCAGCCGGGGATATCGAATACATCGATGTCAAAGAAGCGATACGTGCCATAAAAGCAGATCATGGCCTTGTCGTGATCGCCCATCCGGGACAGCTCGACAGCTACGACATGATAGAAGAGTGTGTGGACCTTGGAATCGACGGCATCGAGCAGTTTCACCCGGATCATGGACCTGAAGACATCAAACGTGCGGGCCTGATGGCAAAAAGACATGGCCTGTTCACCACCGGCGGCTCAGATTACCATGGGCACTTTGGCGCACAGGTGAACGTCGGGATTGATAAGGGTTTATTAACAAACAATCCTTTTGATGAAGTTCCGGATAAGAACTGTTAAGTATGTGTAAATCAGGTTTACTGTCAGGAAGAAACAACGTTTAATGGGGAAGTAATAAAAATTAAGGAGTTGTATGAACTTATGAAAAAATGGTTGTTGGGTCTGGCATCTTTATCACTTGTACTATCCGCATGCAGCAATGATTCCGGCGGCAGTGAAGCGAGTGCAGACAGTGAATCCGGCGGTGATGATACCTTGACGATGGTATGGTATCCGAACGAGTCGGGCAATGAACTCAAGGATGCACGGGATGAAATCGGCGGCATCATCGAAGAGGCGACAGGTAAGACGGTGGAACATGAGCTGACGACTGACTATGCGATTGCGATTGAAAGCCTTGTGAATGATAATGCAGATCTCGCTTTCACGGGTGCTGAAGGCTATATCCAGGCGAAAGAGCGAAACGATGCCATCGAGCCGATGGTCGTTCCATCCGGAGAGAGCGGCACACTTGATGATGCGATGTATCACAGCTGGTTCGCAGCACTGCCTGAGAACATGGAGCAGTACGAGAGCGGCGATGGTGAATATAGCCTCGACAACTTTGCGGGCAAGAAGTTTTCATTCGTATCGGCATCCTCCACATCCGGATTCAAAGTGCCCGGTGCGGCACTTGTAGATGAGTTTTCCGGTCAGGAAGGTTATGAAAACCTGACGACTGATAACATTTCTGAAAACGGCAACCTTTTCTCCGAAGTGATGTTCGGCAACTCCCATCAGGGTTCTGCTGTGAACCTCCTTTCAGGCAAAGCGGATCTTGCGGCGTTTTGTGATACATGTGTTGAAAACTATGTTGAACTTTCAGAAGGCGAGGAAAATACGCCGGGGCCATCTATAAAGTATCAGAAGATGCAGCCGCACCTTTTGAAAATCTTGCAGGCGAAGAGTTCGGCATCCTGTCGGCAACTCCGGTACTGAATGCACCGTTCGTAGCCAATACGAATAACCTGAGTGAAGAGGAAATCGCCAAAATCACCGAAGTACTGGCTTCTGAAGAAACGGCAGCCAATGAGAAAATCTTTGTCCCTGAAGATCAGGAAGGCGGATTATTCACGAAATCCGCAGATGAGAAATTCGTTGAAGTAGAAGATGAGTGGTTCGATCCGGTCAGGGAACTTGGACAATAAGACGCATCAATTCCTGGGGGTGGAGGCGGATGCCTCCGCTCTTTTATATGAAAGGTGATTTTCAATGGTATTGAAGACAAAGGAAAGACAACAGCTGGCAGGACAGGAAAAGAAGGCGGACGACATCGTCTTCCCTTTCGACAGTGACGAACACAGGCCGCGGGATACAAAAAAAGATGATGCACCGGTAATCATGGAAATCAGCAATATCGACAAGGCATATTCAGGTGATAAAAAAGTGCTCAACGACATTGCTTTCGATATCAGGCAGGGTGAAGTCCTGTCCATCATCGGGCCGTCGGGTGCGGGGAAGTCGACACTGCTGCGGGTCATCAACCGCATGATTGAACCTTCCCGGGGCAGCATCACATTCCAGGGCGAGGATACGCTTTCGATGAAAGGCAGGAAACTCCGCAGCATGCGCACGGACATCGGCATGATCTTCCAGCACTACAACCTCGTAGACCGGTCCAGCGTGTTTGAAAATGTGCTGCACGGACTGCTTGGGTATAAGAACAGCCTGCAGGGGATATTCTCCCTTTACACTGAAGCGGAGAAGCAGCGGGCAATCGAGATCATCACGGAACTGGGCATTTCAGAACAGCTCTACAAGCGCTGTGATGAACTGAGCGGCGGGCAGAAGCAGCGGGTCGGCATCGCACGGGCGCTGATCCAGGACCCGAAGATCATATTGTGTGACGAACCGATTGCATCTCTCGACCCGAACGCCTCCAGGACCATCATGGAATACTTGAGGCGGATTTCCCGCGAGCGGGGCATCACGATCGTCGTGAACCTACATCAGCTGGATGCAGCCAAGCAGTATTCTGACCGCATCATCGGCCTGAATGGCGGCCGCATTGTATATAACGGTAATCCTGACGACATAGATTCTGACACCATCAGTCGCATCTATGGGTCAAAGCTTGATGAACTGATTGTGGAGTAGGTGGATGGATATGGATAAAATGAATATTCAGCATGCAGGCGACGTCAATATAATACGGAAGAAGCATATGAAACTGTTTTTTGCAGGTCTCGTCATCATCGCTCTCGTCTTCGGCGCAGGAGCTGTAACGAATTACAATCACATCGAAGGTGTCATGTCGATTCCGGCAGCATTCCAGTGGCTTTTTGCCAACATGCTGTTCAGCGGCAGCACACTGTCCAATCTGCCGAATGTACTGCGTCTCCTTTGGGAAACGATTCTGATTTCAATAGTGTCGACGACGACAGCGGCAGTGTTTGCCGGCATTTTCGCAATCATGGGGTCAAAACTCACGGCTGTGAATCCCGTATTGATGTATGCGGCCAAACTGACTGCCTCCGTTTCACGTAACATACCGGTCGTGGCGTGGGCGCTGATCCTTGTCATCAGTTTCGGTACGAACGCAGCCACCGGATTTCTGGCACTGTTCTTTGCGACATTCGGCTTCCTTGTGCGTGTATTCATCGAAACAATCGATGAGGCATCGAAGGATACCGTGGAGGCATTGAGGGCCACCGGTGCAACATATCCGCAGGTCATCGCCAAAGCGGTCATCCCTGAAGCGATGCCGCAGATGTTCAGCTGGATGCTGTTCATGATCGAGACCAACATCAGAAGCGCAACGCTCGTCGGTCTGCTGACGGGGACGGGCATCGGCTATCTGTTCGACCTGTACTACAAGCAGCTGAACTATGAAATGGTGTCGCTGATCACCCTCGCAATCGTCATCGCGGTGCTGATCATTGAATGGATGTCGAATCTCATCAGAAGGGAGATACTGTAATGGAGCATGCAATAGAGAAGGATAGAAAAGGCCGCATCAAGATCAGCCGGTTAAACGGCGGGCAGCAGAAATTCAGGCTGCTGATGATCGGGACGGCAATATTCACGGTCATCGGATTCTTCCTGCTCGACTACAGCGGCCTTCAGCTGTGGCCGGCAATTACAGGTACGCTCGGCAACCTGAAAATGATGTTCCTTGAGCCGCAGCTGAACCAGGTCGGTTTCGGTTCAGCGATGTATCAGGTACTTGTGACACTGTCACTTGCATTCCTGTCCACCATCCTTGGTGCTGCCATTTCAATCTTCCTTGCCTTCGGGGCAGCCGTGAACCTCTCCAGACCATGGGTCAGCCGGTCGATCAAGGGATTCATCACGGTGATCCGCGCTGTGCCGACAGTCCTCTGGGTATTGATATTCGCCATTGCAGCCGGTCTCGGTGCAGTGGCAGCAGTCATCGGCATGCTGTTCCATTCGGTGGCATATCTGGTGAAAGCCTATTCCGAGGCGTTCGAGGAAATCGACGAAGGAAAGATCGAGGCACTGCGTGCCACAGGCTCAAGCTATGCACATATCCTTTTCCAGGTCGTCGTACCCCAGACGAAGTCGTTCTTGATCGCATGGACATTCCTCAGGTTTGAGATAAACTTCGGTGTCGCCGTTGCAATGGGCGCAGCAGCAGGCGCCGGCGGCATAGGGTATGAGCTGTTCATGTCAAGCTCATTCTACTATGATATGAACGAAGTCGGCATGATCACATACATGATACTGATCGTCGCTGTGATATTGGAGCTCGCTGCGAATAAGCTGAAGAATGCGGCGTGATAGTAACAGAAAAAGCCACCCGGGACGGGTGGCTTTTTTACTGTGGAGAAGAATCTGTGCCATCAAAAAAAGCCGGCGAAATGGATCGCCGGCCCCTGGAGCTTATTCAGCAGACCGAGTCGTTCGACTTCGGCACGGATAGTCCGAAGAGCGGGCGCAGGTACAATGCGAGGAATGTGCCGCCGATTGCCATGATGCCCCAGATGTATCCGTGGAGGCTGAATGATGCGATGCCGCCGAAGTATGCGCCGATGTTGCAGCCGAACGCAAGGCGTGCGCCGTATCCCATCAGCAGTCCGCCGATGACGGATGCGAAGAAGTTGCCTTTTGTGACCTTGGTGAATTTGAACAGTCCGCCTGCAGCGGATGCGATGAATGCACCGAGGATCACGCCGAAGTTGAGCACTGTTGTCGAATCCGCGAATATGGAGGACTGCAGTGCCATTGCGGATTCACCCTGCCAGTATCCCCAGCTCGCAACGTCGATGCCGAAGAACTGGAGCACTTTTGAGCCCCACAGCGCAAATGCTGAAGTGATGCCCCACGGCTGACCGCGGGTCATGAGTGTGAGTGCGTTCAGCACCGCGAGTGCGACGGCAGCTGCGAACAGCGGCCATGAGCCCCTGAATATCCTTTTCCATCCTTTGGCTGAAGGCAGTGGTGCGACCTTGGGTGAATTGCGCTTTTTCTCGATGAAGATCGTAACCGCGGCAATCGCCCCGAAGATCAGCAGGGATACAACCCACGCGCCACCGTAGCCCAGTCCAGTGGAGGTTGCGAGTGATACCGGTTCTGTCGCCGGCAGGTCCTCCGTCCAGAACGGCAGGTGGTAGGCACCGATCGTTGCCCCGATGATGAAGAACAGGAGTGTGACGAACATTACGGTCCGTCCGCCGCCGATGGCGTACAGTGTGCCGGACGCACAACCACCGCCGAGCTGCATGCCGATGCCGAATATGAAAGCACCGACGATGAGGCTGACACCGACCGGTGACACATAGCCCGCGACTTCCCCCCCGAAGAACGACAGACCGAAGGCCAGTATCGGCGCGAACAGGGTTGCCGCAACCGCAAGCATCATCATATGGGCGCGGAGTGCCTGGCCGTTGCCGACAGACATCAGGCGCCTGAATGCGGAAGTGAAACCGAACCGTGCGTGGAACAGTGTGTAGCCGAGCAGCAGGCCGAGGAGAAGGAGTACGGGCTGCATGGCTGATTGTGTGACAGCCAGATATATTGATAGAACAAGGCTGACCAGTATCCCGCCGGCTATCAGTGTTTTCTGCGGTGCATCCAGTGCCGGTGACCTGCGTACCGGATCCTTCTGTTCACTGACAGGCTGGACTGGTTGAGCATGGCTGACCATATATTTAACCATCCTTTTCTTAGTAATTTGATATGATTTTAATATTATAGTAATTTGCCAGGAATAAGTCAATGGAAAGGGCTGTATCAGGCCTGCAAAACAGTTACCGGGATATTAAAGCATAAAATTTTGAAAGAGTGCTTGCAAATCGTAACAGTTACGATTATAATTTTAAAGCGTAACCATTACGATTTGGAAAGAGGAGGATTTTATGTTCAGGAGAATTTTATGGTTTTTATTGGCGGGCGCTGTCTTTGCCACCGCGGCCTGCAGCACGGCATCTACTGAGGAGGATGGCGGTGAAGTGAAAGTATATACGACGGTATTTGCACTCGAGAGCCTTACGGAGCAGATCGCAGGGGATAATGCGGAGGTCCGGTCTATCTATCCGAATGGGGCGGATATACATAGTTATGAGCCGACGCAGAGGGATATGATGGATTACGCAGAAGGCGACCTTTTCGTTACGACGAATGAAGGGCTTGATCCCGTTGCCGGAAAGATTTCTGATGTGATAGGCGATGACACTGAAGTATTGGAGGCAGCCGGTGATACGGATCAGCTGCTTGAAAATACACATTCGCATGATCACGGGCACGGGGAGGACCATGATCATGGTGACATGGATCCGCACGTCTGGCTGGATCCGGTCTTAAGCATTGAGATGGCGGAGGGGGTCAAGGATAAGTTGAGTGAACTCGACCCTGACAATGCGGAAGAATATGAGGAGAATTACGAAAACGTCAAGTCAGACCTTGAACAATTGGATCGGGAATTAAACACCGTGACTGAAAACAAGGCAGTTGAAAATGTGTACATTTCACATGAGTCGATTGGCTACCTTTCGGACCGTTATGGTTTTGTGCAGCATGGTGTATCCGGCATGAATAATGAAAATCCGACGCAGCAGGAAGTGATCGACATGCTTGAAGGACTGAAGGCAGATGGTTCGAAATATATACTGGTCGAGCAGAATGTTTCGAGCAAAGTGACCGATATCATCAGCGACAGGGGCGGGGTCGAACAGCTGGAATTCCACAACCTTTCCGTGCTGATGGATGAGGATGACCCGGATGCTGATTACCAGTCGCTGATGAGGGGCAATATCGAAGCACTGGATAAAGCGCTCAACGATTATGATGAAACGGAAGCCCGGAAGAACGAAAGCGGGGCACCGGAGGAACATGATCATGATCACGACCACGACCACGATCACGAAGTTGATGAGGATGTATACAATGGCTATTTCGATGATGCGGATGTAGAAGACCGCAGTCTTTCCGACTGGGAAGGGGAATGGCAGTCGGTCTATCCATATCTGAAAGACGGCACCCTGGATGAGGTATTTGGACATAAGGCGGAAGAGGGCGATATGACAGAGGATGAGTACAGGGAATACTATAAAACGGGCTATGAGACGGATACAAGCCGGATCGATATAGAGGGAGATCAGATCACTTTCCACACAGATGGCGGGCGCCATACAGGCAGGTACGTCTACGACGGATATGAGATTCTTGAATATGAAGCGGGCAACAGGGGTGTGAGGTATCTGTTCACCCTGGAAGATGAAGGTGGTGCGGATGAAGGGCTGCCACGGCATATCCAGTTCAGCGATCATGGCATAAGCCCGATGGACAGCGGCCATTTCCATATCTACATGGGAGATGACAAAGAGGCGCTGCTCTCTGAGATGGAACACTGGCCGACCTATTACCCAAAAGAAATGAGCGGTGTGCAGATAGCGGATGAAATGATGCATCATTAATTTTCCGGCACATAATCGTTTGACTTTAAACTGCTGAGACTTCATTCTGTAGTCTACTCTTATTATCAGAAGGAGCTGTTATTTTGATGAATCAAAATAATGCAGGAAAAATGGGTATACTGAATGTCATCATGGTTGCGGCCGGAATTTTATTTGCAGCGGTTTCAGCACTGGCCGGCACGAATGTGGCACAGGCGGATGAAGCGGAAAATGTGGAAACGGACACGCCTGAAAGTGTGACTGAGACGCTGGGCCAGGAGACGCAGTCGATATACATTGATGCCAGCGTACAGAATGATCATGATGCCGGAGGGACGAAAGTGTCGGGGGAGACGGTCCCCGGGGCTGAAGTGACGGTCGTATATCCTGGAGAAAAGGAGTCGACTGCCAGGGCTGACGGTAAAGGACAGTTCACAATGGACGGGCTGCCCGGGCTTGAAGACGGTGATGAAGTGCAGGTGAAGTCTGCAAAAGACGGCCGTACGTACGAGATATTCTTCAATTATAAAAACAGTTAATAAATTCCATTCATCATATAATTATATAAATAGTGAAATCAGTTGACTTTTATGAAGAATGCATTTAAAGTGGCAGTACAGTAGTTATATGTGAATTTGCAAGCCGGATGGGTTCCAGTCCCGTCCGGCTTTTTGTGTACAATGATGATGTAATAATACCCTTAGAATTAAGTTGACGGACAATTCTGTAAACGCTATCCTTGATATAACTCAAGGGAAAAGGGGTTAGTACATGGATAAAAAATTGCGGAGGAAAGTACTGGTGGCCAGCCTTATCGGGTCATCGATCGAATGGTTTGATTTCTTTCTTTATGCGGCTGTGGTGACAATCGTATTCAACAGCCAGTTCTTCGTAACCGAGGACCCGGTGGTCTCCACGCTCCTCGCCTATTTCGGACTGGCACTGTCATTTTTCATCCGGCCGTTCGGCGGCGTGGTCTTCGGTCATATCGGTGACCGGGTCGGACGCAAGAGGACACTCATCATCACCCTCAGCATGATGGGGGTTGCGACAGCATGTATCGGCCTGCTGCCTACATATGCCCAGATTGGAATTGCGGCACCACTGCTCCTCATGCTGCTCCGGCTGATCCAGGGGCTCGGCATCGGCGGTGAATGGGGCGGCGCACTGCTGCTTGCAACGGAGTATGCGCCGAAGGAGCAGCGTGGATTCTTCGGGAGTGTGCCGCAGATGGGCATCACCATCGGTTTGGTGCTCGCCTATACGAGCTTCTTCATATTGACGGGCCTGCTTTCAGATGCGGCATTCGCAGCGTGGGGCTGGCGCATTCCGTTCGTGATGAGCCTGTTCCTCGTCGGATTCGGACTCTGGATCCGCAAGGATCTGGATGAGACGCCGGCGTTCCAGGAGGCAAAGAAGACGCAGACTGTACAGAAGGTACCGCTTGTCGAGACATTCAAGCGCCATCCGAAGGAAGTGCTCATTACATCATGTGCAAAGTTTGTTGAAACGGGGCCGTTCTATATATTCACGACGTTCATCGTCGGCTACGGAACGAGCCAGCTTGATGTATCATTCGAATTCATGATGATTTCGATCGTCATTGCAGCGTTCCTGACGACGCTCATGATTCCTGTCATGGGCAAACTGTCTGACAGAGTGGGGCGCCGGAAGATGTTTCTTGTCGGTTCGGCAGCGATGCTTGTGTATGCATTTCCATACTTCATCATTGTCAACACCCACCAGCCGGTGCTTGTGATCATCGCAACACTGATCGGCCTGACCATCATCTGGCCCCCGATCACGGCAGTGCTGGGAACGATGTTCTCGGAGGCATTCTCACGCGAAGTCAGGTATACCGGCGTGACGATCGGATACCAGATCGGGGCTGCAGCAGCCGGTGGTACCGCACCGCTCATCGCCCAGTTCCTGATGAACCAGTTCAACGGTTCCAGCGTGCCTGTGTCGCTCTATATCATCATGACCGCAGTCGTATCGATGGTGGCCGTATGGGCGATCAAAGGGGTGCAGGCCCAGGACCTGGAATACGCCCGGGACGAGGCGGCGCGCTCCGGACATGATGACGGGGTGCGGCCAGCGTCTGAAACAAATGCATAGAAGGAGACAGTTATGATTACTCTTACAGATGAACAGATACAGGAAAAATATTCAATCAGTCATGCCATCCGGGATGTAGAAGGCATTTTGCGGGACTACAGGGAAGGTGCCATTGTGCAGGCGGTGCGTACCGTGCTGCCGGTGGATGATGAGAGCTCGATGCTCTACATGCCATGCATCAGCACAGCATCGAAAACCTCGATCATCAAGACGGTTTCCATCTTCCCGGTGAATAAAGACCTGCCGACCACGCAGGGAAACATCCTTGTGACCGATCTCGAAGACGGGCGGCACAAGGCGACGATGGAGGCCTCCTATCTGACACGGCTCCGGACGGGGGCGATGACAGCGATTGCGACAGATAAGCTGGCACGCCGGGATGCGACAGTACTGGGGGTCATCGGGACGGGCAACATGGCGTTCGAGCAGGTGCTCGGCGTGACCGAAGTGCGCCCGGTGGAACGCATCATTTTATTCAACAGGACAGAGGCCAAGGCGCATGACTTCCGCCGGAGAATTGAGACGTTCGGTATCAAAGCGGATGTCGAAGTGGTGGGGGATGTGTCCGAAGTCGTTCGTTCGGCCGACATCATCAACTGCGCCACACAGGCCACGGTGCCCGTTTTTGACGGGGAAGATCTTAGAGCCGGCACACATGTGAACGGTGTCGGTTCCTTCAAGCCGTCCATGCGCGAAATGGACAACGAGACGATCGCCAGGGCGGATCAGCTATATGTTGACGATCTCGAAGCCATCCAGGAAGAGGCGGGGGAACTCATGCACGCCGTCGAGAGCGGCATCATCGCCTGGGAGGATGTGCGCGGATCACTCGTGGATTTCTTCGACGGAGATCATCTTCGCCGGGATGACACGGAAATCACACTGTATAAGTGCGTCGGCGCCGGCTACTTCGACCTCGCCGTTGCCGGCGGCGTGATGCGTATGTTCTCAGAATAATAGTGAGGAAATGCAAAACCGTTCGTGCGGTTTTGCATTTTTTTGTCAAGTTGACAGAGCCTGCAGGAGCGTGTTTGAATGTCTGCTTTTCACGTATATGGTTGTGTTTCGTGGATGTGATAGGCACCTTTCGCGTCCACGGTTCCGTTTCGTAGATGAGATACTCGTCTTTCGCGTACACGATCCTGTTTCGTGGATGTGATTCGCGCCTATCACGTCCACGGTCCCGTTTCGTAGATGCATTATACTTTGTAAAGTTTGTGTAAAGAAGATTCCACTATACATATCATCATGTTATATTACTGATATCGAAATACAATATTGAACTTCGATATCAAAGACAGGAGACGATCTATTGGAAGATAAGGTGCTCAGAAAACTTTTTCTTGGGTTCATCCACATCCATATTCTGCATCATGCGAAGGAGCATCCGATCTATGGGACGTGGATGGTGGAGGAACTGAGGGAGCACGGCTACAGCATCAGCGCAGGCACGCTTTATCCGATTCTGCACACGATGGAGTCCGACGGTCTGCTTTCGCGGGAGGACCGAAATGTCAACGGCAGGATCAGGAAGTATTATTCCATCACAGAAAAAGGTGACGAGGTGCTCCATGAGGCCAGGGAGAAGGCCTATGAATTGTTCCGGGAGATAAATGACTGAACTACAGGAGATGAAAATGAGGAGAATAAAAGATCTTTTAGAAATATTAATGGTGTCCACGCGTCTGGGACTGTCATCGTTCGGCGGACCGACGGCGCATCTGGGTTACTTCCATGAAGAGTATGTGCGACGGAAGAAGTGGATGGATGAGAAGGGATATGCCGACCTCGTGGCACTCGCCCAATTCCTGCCGGGGCCTGCAAGCAGCCAGGTCGGCATCGGGATCGGACTTATGCGGGGCGGTGTGCTCGGGGGGGTGACGTCATTCCTTGGCTTCACGCTGCCTTCAGTCATCGTACTGATTGCGTTCGCGCTGCTTCTGACAAGTTTTAATGTGGCGGATGCCGGCTGGATCCAGGGGCTTAAGATTGTTGCAGTCGCGGTCGTCGCCCATGCGGTGCTCGGCATGGCCAAAAAGCTGGCCCCGGATTTGAAGCGGAAGGCGATTGTACTTTTTGCACTGATCGGCACACTGATCTGGCAGACGGCATTCACACAGGTCGGGGTCATCCTGATTGCAGCACTCATCGGGTTCCTGATCTACAGGGATACAACGTCTTCAGATGATGATGAGACACGTTTTCCGATATCCAAAAAAATTGCGTCATTCTGCCTGCTGTTATTTTTCGCACTCCTTTTCCTGCTGCCGGTCATAAAAGAGGTAACCGGCTCATATTGGGTGGCGGTCTTTGACAGCTTCTACCGTTCCGGGTCTCTCGTTTTCGGCGGCGGGCATGTGGTGCTTCCGCTGCTTGAACAGGAACTTGTGCCAAACGGCTGGGTCACCGAGGAGGAATTCCTGGCAGGGTATGGTGCCACACAGGCGGTACCGGGGCCTTTATTCACCTTTGCAGCCTATCTCGGTGCAGTGATGAACGGATGGCTCGGCGGATTGTTCGCAACGGCGGCAATATTCCTGCCGGCGTTCCTTCTGATTGTCGGGGCACTGCCGTTCTGGGACAGCCTTCGCAGCAACAGAAAAGTCAAAGGCGCCATCATGGGAGTGAATGCAGCTGTCGTAGGCATTCTGATCTCCGCATTTTATACACCGATCTGGACGAGCTCCATCACACAGCCGCTTGATTTTGCATTGGCTGCTGTGCTGTATTCAATGCTGGCATTCTGGAAACTGCCGCCATGGGTCGTCGTTGTTACAGGTGCCGCAGGGGGCGTTCTGATTTCACTGATATGAACGGCCCCGGAGAGATTGATGAAACCCCACTCTGTATATACCATTTAAATTCAGTTATTCAATGATGTATAATGGCATTAAGCAATTCGTATCACAACTTGAATAGCAAAGGGGAATCATAATGGAAGTCATTGCGACGAGTCTTTTTGTGGACGACCAGGACAAGGCGCTGGCATTTTACACTGATATGCTGGGGTTCGTGAAAAAACATGATGAACCGGTCGGGGAATACAGATGGATCGCACTCGTGTCTCCGGACAACCAGGAGGGGACGGAGCTGTTGCTCGAACCGAATAACCATCCGGCTTCAAGGGAATATCAGGAGAAGATCTACTCGGAAGGTATTCCGGCTACGATGTTCGGTGTCGCAGACATCCGAGGTGAATTCGAACGTCTGAAGGAAAAGGGTGTCAGGTTTTCAATGGAACCCACACCTGCCGGGGAAATGACCATCGCCGTCCTGGATGATACATGCGACAATCTCATACAGCTCATAGAACAGTAAGAATCGCGCAGCATATTGCTGCGCGATTCTTCGTTCAAATAATTCCTTTCTCTTTCAGAAGGGCAGTCTCATCACCGGACACCCAGCCGAAAACCACCGGACCTTCAGCTTTCAGGTGCATGAGGTAATGGATCTCAAATGGAATGGAAATCTCTTTTTCATCCTTGATGCATACGGCATTCCACATGACATGGGCGACCGCGTGGTCATCACCGAGTTCTGTGATTTCGACACCCTCGCACTCCATGCGCTCGGTCCCGATGGAGCGATAATATTCATACCCCTTTTCCATGTTGGCCTGGAATTCATCGGTGTTCTCACCGGTCATCACGCCTGCAGGATTGGCGGCTATGAACGCTGGGGCATAAAGTTCTGCAATCCGCCCGAAATCCGCTTTGCCTTTCAATGCCATATTGAACTGGTTTTCATACGCAGCGAAAAATGCTTCGATTGTTTTTCTGATCACTGGATCGATCATTCACTAACATCTCCCCATCAATCTGTTTCACTGTATTCATACCCTTAAAACAAAAAAGGATAACCGATCATGGACCGGCTACCCTGTATCAGTTTAATCATCTTCTTTTTCTGAGCGGCACGACAACGAACAATACGGTCAATCCGAAGATGAGAAGTACTACGGCCGGCAGGATGATATTCTCCGAGAATATTCCGGAACTGGACAGGAAGCCGCCCTTGGTATCATCATCTGCAGCCATTTCTTCTGAAGTGTCCTCCTCGGAGGCATCGCCATCTGCAGCATCTGCTTCATCCGAATCAGAAACACCGTCACCAGGGACATTTTCGGCTTCACTGACATCGAATGAAAGTTCCGGTGCATCCTCAGAGCTGTATTTGCCGACATTTTCATTAACGTCAACAATCGTGATGTCTGTGAGCTTTATAGTTTCACCGGCCAGTTTTTCCGGCAGCTGTACTTCGGTTGATGCGACATAATTGCCGTCCTCATCCTGTTCTATGGAAGAGAGTTCAGTCGAATAGACCTGGCCGTCCTCGTCACCTTCTGTGACGAAGTCTGCCGTGATACCGATGATTTCACTGTCATCGGCTGCTGTCACTTCAATCACTGCGGCTTCGCCGGCCTTGTAGGCAGTTTTATCGGACGTGATATCGACCAGTTCCGGTTTATTCTTTTCAGCGCTCTCTCCATTCACAATATCGAAAGAGACACCATAGTCATACTGATTGAAGTAGCTCTCGTTGCCGTGGACATCCGATATGCCGACGAAATTCAGATCATATGTGGCATCCGGGGCATCTTCACTGATTGTGAAAGTGCCGACACCGACATAATTTCCGAGCGGATTCTCTGTGATATATATGTTGTCCAGGCGGTATGTACCATTTTCAGAGCCCCCGTCAGCATCTGAAAATGCTCCCCACATCTGGTCAATTTCACTTTCATCTCCGCCTTCCACCGTCACCGTCACGGTATCCCCCGGTGAGTACACATCTTTATCCGTATACATTGAGATCAGATTGGGCGGTGTGCTGTCCTCAGGCACCGGACTGACAACTTCGAAACCTGTATCGAAGTTCATATCTTTATTGGAAATTGTATTGTAGCCGCCTGTCTGGTCGGCCAGCGTCACGCCGGTCAGTGAGTAGGAAGCATCACCAAGATCATCCGGCAGCTGGTAACTGGCGGTTGCCGTGAAATATCCGTTTCCGTGATCGGTAATGTTGAAACTGGAAATATCAATCGAAGCAGTGTCAGAGCCGGAAGTACGCTGGAAAGTGGCAGTGGCACCGCTCAGTACATTGCTGCTCGTCCCTTCGATTGTCACTGTGACAAGATCGCCGGGCTCAAAGGACTGCTTGGATACCGAAACACTGTTGATATAAGGAGAAGCAACTTCCGTGCCGGCAGGGGACGATTCCTCCTGAGGCATTTCCTCCGAATCCTCAGTATAGCCAGTCTCCCCCTGGTCAACTGGTACTTCCGCCGAATCTTCAGGATAACCGTTCTGCCCCTGATCAGCGGGCACTTCCTTCGAAGGGAGTGCTTCCGGCTGTCCCTCTTCATAAGCGCCTTCTTCAACAGAAGAGGCTTCGGGGACTTCCCCGACAGGTGCTTCCTCTGTGGATGGATTCTGCTGACTGGAACTATTATTTTCGGATGTAAATTCCTGTGATGTATTTTCTTCAGATGGCACTTCTGACGTTGCCAGAACATCGTTTTGCGGCATGAAAAACGCGAGCGCCAATGCAGCTGTCAGCAAGTTACGTTTCTTCATTCTGAAATTTACTTTGTCCAAGGAAGCCCTCCTTCATTGAATGTGTATTGTATATCATTATTCCATTAATTGAATGCTTAATCAATATAATTTACACAATTTTGACAATTTCTTCTTACCAAGATCAATATTATTTTTAAATTGTGCCTTAAAGGTTATCATTTAACTGAAAAGGGGGATGAATATGAATAATGATAAATATTTAAAGGCAGTAACTGAAAGGTTGAAAAGTGGAAAAAGCCTGCGTGACACTCAGCACACCAAAAGGTCGCTCGGAAGATAATTTCAGGAAAGGATGATGGCTATGAAGGTGGGAAATATCAATCATTTGCTGTTCTCGGTTTCTGATTTGGACATTTCCATCGAATTTTATGAGAATGTTTTCAATGCAAAGCTCAAAGTGAGAGGGAGAAAGACGGCATACTTTGATCTGGACGGGCATTGGCTTGCTTTAAATGAGGAGAAGGGTATTCCCAGGAATGAAATTGAATATTCATACACACATATCGCATTTTCGATAGATGAGAGGGAGTTTGAAAATATGTATGAAAAACTGGACAATCTCGGTGTCAACATACTGAATGGAAGAGAACGGCATGCCCGTGATGGCCGCTCCATATATTTTACAGATCCGGATGGACATAAATTCGAATTTCATACAGGTACAATGCAGGACAGGTTGGATTATTATAAGGAAGAAAAGGATCATATGGTTTTCTATGATTAAAAAAACGGACTGCCAAAAGGCAGCCCGCTGCTCCATCATCCTATGAATGGCTCATGAGATCTCCGCCGTAGCGGACTTCAGTGACCCAGCCGTCGTGGGTGATGAATTGAAGATTCTGATCTCCGATCTGGTAATAGTAGTAGGCAGTTTCAGCCGGGTCTGAAGGTGCGGTGTTTTCTGTTTCACCATACACTGCGAACAGTTCCTCAGTACTCACTTCACCTTTTTGGATCGGGAAGCTTACACCGAAGTTGGTACCATCCTGACCCTGGAGGATCTGCTGATCGTATACTTCGAATGCTACGTGGTCTTCTCCGTGTTCTTCAAACGCTTCTGTACTGCCGTCGATGGTGTAGCCGTTGATTGTGAAATTCTGATAGGCGACTGCGTTAATGAAAGTCTGTTCCAGGAAGAAATCGCCCTGGCTGTTTTCCATGCCGGTATAACCATTGTACTCATACCATGGTTCCTGAGCCATTTCCATGTCCATTCCCATTTCCTGGGTCTGATTCATGTCCATTTCAGAATCCATTTCCGTATCCATGCCCTGGGCCTGTGCTTCGTTGTTTGCCAATTGATCCGTTACTGCCGTCCCGCCGAGTATAACGCCGACTGCCAGTGTTCCTGAAGACAAAATGCGAGGTATCCTGCGCATTTCAAATCCCTCCATTTTTGAATTACGCTATTGGCAAATGCTTTTACAACTACATATTAACATGAATATAATTTTAAGTAAAATCTATATAATGTGAAATAAATTACACTTTATGAATGAAAATTTTATCAGGAAAGAGATGTATAATTTTAAAGAAAACTGGGAGGAAGACGCAGATCACTGATGATATGTTATATTTGAAGTGTAAAAAAAACTCTGTGACAATCAAATCTTAAACAAGGGGGAAATGATATGGACAGGATCAACATCATTACGCTTGGCACAAGAAATATTGCAGAGTCTCTTGAATTCTACAGAAACATGGGGTTCGAGGCGACTGTGGTCGGGGATGAAAAGGTGCCGGACATCGTATTCTTCCGGGCCAGCGGCTCGAAGCTTGCGCTTTTTCCGCTGGAGAAGCTGGCTGAGGAAACCGGAATCGCTCCTTCCTATGAAGTGGGGTTCAAGGGAATCACACTTGCATTCAACGCAAAATCGGAAGGGGAAGTGGACCAGGTCCTGCGTGATGCGGAAAGCTTCGGCGGAAAGGTGACAAGCGTGGCCCAAACCACGGAATGGGGTGGCTACGGCGGCTATTTCACTGATCTTGATGGATATACATGGGAAGTGGCTTTCGGCCCTGACTGGGAGTTCGATGAGGATGACATGCTGATCATCTGATATTTGTCCAGCACCGTCTTTGCCGGTGCTGCGGGATGAACAATTATGCTTTTATAAAGATATGTAAATGAAGAAGGTGGAAATGTGAACCGGAAGAGAAATATCCTGGTGGTCGAGGATGATGACGGCATCAGCAGGCTGCTGTGCGATATCATCCGTAAAAATGGCTGGGGAGCGCAGCCTGCCTATTCCGGTACGGAAGCGGTACTGTACATCGACCGCGGGGAATGGGACTTGATCCTGCTGGATCTGATGCTCCCGGGGATGGCCGGAGAGGAGATTCTGGATAGAGTTGCCGGGTCATCGGCCACGCCGGTCATCGTCATCTCGGCGAAGGGCGCACGTGAAACAAGGATTTCAGCGCTTCTGGGCGGGGCGGATGATTTCATTGGCAAACCGTTTGATGTCGACGAAGTTGCCGCCCGTATCGAGTCTGTGCTAAGGCGCTATGAAAAAGCCGGGGAACACGGTCCGAAAGTGCTGTCCCATAAGGATATTGTGCTTGATCCTGATTCGAAGGCGGTGGAAGTGGCCGGCCGGCCGCTTGCGCTTACCGCCCGTGAATACACGATACTGGTGACATTGATGTCACGTCCGGACAAGGTGTTCTCAAAAGCGAACCTTTTTGAAAGTGTCTGGGGCGAGCCGTTCCACGGAGATGAAAATACCGTCAATGTCCACATGAGCAATCTGCGGGGCAAACTGGCGAAAGCAAATCCCGATGGCGTATATATCGATACGGTGTGGGGCATGGGGTACCGGATGAAATCTTAATGTTTTCTTAAGGGTCCGCTTAAGGGCTTCTTATGATCATCCTCCTATAATATAAACATCGATTGATTAGGAGGAAAAAATGATGAATGACTACATCTTAAAAACGAATGGTCTCACCAAGAAATATAAAAGTCATCATGCTGTCGACAAAGTGGATCTCTCCATCAGAAAAGGGGACATTTACGGTTTCATCGGTCAGAACGGCGCGGGTAAGTCCACGATGCTCAGACTGGTGACGGGTCTATCGTTCCCGACGGAGGGTTCGCTTGAGATTTTCGGGACGGATGCCCGTACCGGCTTGAATGATGCCCAGAAGAGAATGGGTGCCATCATTGAAAGTCCTGCATTGTTTTCTGAAATGACGGCGCGTGAAAACCTGGAAGTGCACAGACGCCAGAAAGGGATCCCGGGACGGGAATGCATCGATGAGACGCTTGCGCTGGTCGGCCTGACCGATACGGGGGTCAAGAAAGCCAAAAACTTCTCTCTCGGAATGAAGCAACGGCTCGGTCTCGCAATGGCTCTGCTGAGTGATCCGGAGTTCCTGATACTGGATGAACCCACCAACGGTCTCGATCCAATCGGCATTGTCGAGTTCCGCGACCTGATCAGGAAACTCAATCGTGAAAAAGGACTGACGGTTCTCATATCAAGCCATATACTGGGCGAGTTGTACCAGCTTGCGACGACCTACGGCATCATCCATGAAGGAAAGCTGATAGAGGAACTTTCGCTTAAAGAGCTGGATGAAAAATGCCGGCGGCATCTGAAGATAGAAGTCGATGATGTGACAAAAGGTGCGACGGTTCTGGAGAGCGTCCTGGGGGTTACCGACTTTGAAGTCATGCCGGATGAAACGATCAATCTCTATCAGCATCTGGATGATGTCCGGATGGTATCCAGGGCACTGACGGACAACGGCCTCATAATTGAACATTTTGCCCGGGCCGGTGACAGTCTGGAAAGTTACTTCTCAAAGCTTGTGGGAGGTGGCCGGCATGACTAATCTTCTGAAGGCGGAAATGTTCAAACTCGGGAAAAACAGGGCATTCTGGATGATCCTTGCGATTTCAGTGGGACTCAGCACCTTGATGCATTATCTGATCATGGTCGGCTGGTGGATGATGGACGGCACGCCTTTCGATGCGGTGGGCCTTGGCGGGATGAACGCCCTGTCCATGTTCCTGGTCCCCGCATTCTTCAACTTGATGATCGGTACGCTTGCGGCGTTCTTCATCTCGACTGAATTTGGTGCCGGCGGCGTCATCAGGAATCAGATCCTGAGCGGCAGGCACAGGAGCCAGATCTATGTCTCCAAGTACATCGTCTACACTCTGGGATCTGTGCTCATCGGTGTGCTGATTCCATTATCAACGGGACTAATCATGCTTGCCGTTACGGGAAAACTTGAGATACTGGACGGTGGGAACATCATGTATCTCATCCGGATGCACCTGTTGTTCATCCTGCAGTATGCGGGATATACAGCGCTGATCACGCTGCTTGCTGTCTTCACCGAAGACAGCGGGAAGACGATCATCTTCTCCGTACTGTTCACGCTCCTGATGTTCGTGATTGAAAAGGTGCCGGTGTTCAATATCGTAGAAATCATATACGATTATTCCATTTTCCAGCAGTTTAATCTGGTAGTGGCGCCACGGATGTCTGCCGTCATGATGGCAGAAGCGGTCATCGTTGGTGTGGTGACGATTGTTGTTGTTGTTGTGGCCGGGTGCCTGACTTTTGGCAGGAAGGAAATCAAATAATGAAAGGCGGGTGTGAAGGGTGCTCTACATATCAATTATCGTAGGAGTTGTGGCGGTGTACCTTTTCATCCGCCTTCTTACATATAAGAGGGAATTGTCGAAGATCAGCGGACAGCTCGGGCGTTATAATGATTTCGATACAGGAAAGAAGGTTGATGTCAGTCTGGCGGATCAGGGTATAGAACAGCTGGGAGCGGAAGTAAACCGCCTGATCGACCTTTATGTGAACGCCGATCGGGAGAGGATCCGGTCGGAACGGGAACTGAAGCAGGCGGTGGCGAACATTTCCCACGATCTTCGTACCCCGCTCACTTCGATCAAGGGGTATATCCAGATGGCTGCTTCGGATGATCTCAGTGAAGCGGAGCGGCGGGAGTATTTGGATATTGCAGACGCACGGACGAAACGCCTCGAACAGCTGGTCGATGATTTCTTTGAGCTGAGCAGAATCGAATCCGCCGATTATGAGCTGAGGCCCGAAACGTTCGACCTGAAACGCCACTTCGGGGAAGTGATGCTCGGGTTCTACAACAGTTTTGAAGAGCGGAACCTCGAGCCGGAGGTCACCATGCCGCAACAAGAGGTTTTTATGCACGCCGATCCGTCTGCACTAACACGGATACTTGAGAATCTGCTGTCTAATGCCATCCGGTACAGTGACGGGGAGGTCCGCGCTGGGATTACGGAAAGTGAGGACAGTATAATCATTTTTGTAGCGAACAGTGCATCACATATCGACGGGAGTACAGATCTCGATATGCTGTTCGACCGTTTCTATGTCGCTGACAGATCCCGTACAGATAAAAGTACAGGACTCGGACTTTCCATCGTCCGCAGCCTGACGGAAAAAACGGGCGGCACCATCCGGGCGGAATATGAAAGGGATATGTTTACAGTGATATGCGAGTGGCCGAAATCCTGAGCAGAAAGATTCCTATTTACCGTTCGCGTCATGGAAGACGCCGCCATGACCTGGAAGCCATAATAGTACAAGCAGTACCAGATGGATGATGGTCGTTGCGATGATTACCGGGTATAGCGACGGCCCGGCCATCCAGGAGGAAAAGCTTCCGAATGTTGCAATGGACAGGACGGCGGTCAGTGCAATGTGTGCCCATTTCCGCCGCCGGACTGCCATTATCGACAGCCAGAGGGTGAGGCCCATAAAGAGCAGATGGATGGCGGTTGTGAATATTATTACGGCAGCAGTTGCGAATTGCAGCTCCCTTGCGGACAGTCCCGGCCGGTTTTTCATGATCAGAGTTTCTGCCAGGCTGCTGTCCATGAGCATCATCAGCGGAACCAGGGCGTAAAGCAGGATGAGAACGAGAGCGGTGACAGTGAACAGCCGGGAGGATCGAGTCATGATTATTCTCTCCTTATGACGGCAAACTTTTATATTATCACTCATTTCCCATTGCAATCTTGAACCAAACAATGAATAATGGATATGATTAAATTATAGGGCATGATGGAGGTGTCACGTATGAACAAAAAAGATACCCGGAAAGCAGTGGATGCATATTTTGATGATAAGCTGCATATTTCCGATGAGACAACACAGGCCATACTGCATAAGAATGAGAAAGAGGGCCTGCAGTCGATCGAGGTTGCCTCGGCCCACGGGAAGATGCTTTATCTGATGGCGAAGATGAGCGGTGCCAAAACGATACTGGAAATCGGCACACACGGGGGATACAGTACTGTGTGGCTTGCGCGTGCACTGCCGGAGGACGGGCGGTTGGCAACCTTTGAGGCAAAGCAGAGACATGCACGGGTGGCCGAGGAGAACATCGCGGCAGCGGGATTCGCCGACAGAGTGGAGATTTTCGAGGGGGATGCCACGAAGACACTGCGCGTGTTGAAAAAGAGGGGCTTCGAGACTTTTGATTTCATCTTCATCGACGCCAATAAAGACAATTACCCCGAATACCTCGAATGGGCGCTTGAGCTTTCAAGGTCCGGAACAGTCATCGTTGCGGATAATGTCGTCAGGAAAGGCAGGATCATCGAAGAGGACACCGACAAGAAGAACATTCCGCATCTGAGGAAGTTCATCGACCTGTTGTCAGGCGATGACCGGATCGAAGCCACTGCCATACAGACCGTAGGGGACAAAGGCTATGACGGATTCCTGATGGCGATGGTGAAATAGAATATGCATTTTTTAGAGCGGTCATCGACCGCTCTTTTCTTATGAGGAAAAGGAGGTTGGTTTTTTGAAGTCACTTTGCGGGTAGATGACCAGTGGTCAAGTGACTATATAAAATCAGAAGGAGATGCTTTTCTTGGCACATTTTGATGCACTGGTGATCGGTTTTGGCAAAGCGGGCAAGACGCTTGCTGGCGACATTGCCGGCCGGGGGAAGAAAGTGGCGATGATTGAAAAGGATTCGACGAGCGTCCAAGATCTCACGTTAACGGCGAACTGCGAGGTTTATTCAAAGCGGTGGTGGATAAAAGTTCCGGAAAAATTCTGGGTGTCCATCTGTTCGGTGTGAACTCGGAAGAACTGATCAACATGGTGAAGATGGCGATGGGTCACGACATCCCATACACCGCACTCCGCGACCAGATGTACAATCATCCGGTGATGAGTGAAGTGTTCAACACACTGTTCGATGTGTAAACGGTAAACAGGTCTCTCTTCGGGTATAATGAACCCAAAGGGATTTTTCTTTGGAGGAAGACCATGGTCCATTATTTTTTACTGGCGTGTGTGCTGCTTTTACTGGCGGCATTTTTCATAGCCAAACGCGGCAGCAGAGTTTCTGACACAGCGGGGTTCATGAGCTGGATCATGCTGATCTTCTATTTTCCAGTGGAGTGGATTGTCACATCCCGCATGATATCAACATACAGTTTCATGAATCAGCCGATGAGCGATCTCGGGGTCGAAAGATGCATGTCACATGCCTACAGTCTGGCGCCGTATCACATATGTTCACCACTCAGTGGTCTGATGAATATCACATTCATCGTCACCGGTATACTCATCGCCCTCGGGGCAGTGTTGCTCCATAGGTTTTTTGGTGAGGGTACTGGAGTGCGGATTGCAACCGGGATGTGGATCGTGTACGGACTCGGCTACAGCATTTCCGGCATTTTCCCCGCAGACATCAATTTCGCTGTACATACGATCTTTTCACTGCCGGGCATGGTTCTGCAAATACCGGCAATGATCATCATCGCAAAATCCATTCGGGATAGAATGCCGGGGTTTTCAGTATGGACATATATATGCATGGGATTGTCGGCACTCAGCCTTGTGGTCATACTAATCGGATTCGCGCCCGGATTGATGCAGCGATTGTTGTATGGATTCGTCTGGCTATGGATGATTGTGGGCGCGATTATATTATGGAGAACGGACATTACGCGGCGGGCGTAATGTCCGTTTCATTTGGATCGAGGTGTATGTTGGGAGCGTTAACAGTCATTGGAATTAGGAGCGAATGACCGTTGGAGCGTTAACAGTCATTGGAATTAGGAGCGAATGACCGTTGGAGGGTTAACAGTCATTGGAATTAGGAGCGAATGACCGTTGGAGGGTTAACAGTCATTGGAAGCAGAAACGAATGACCGTTAGAGCGTTAACAGTCATTAGAAGCAGGAACGAATGACCGTTGGGAGTCTACTGCCCGTTTATCTCATCGAGTGCATTCATTATTTCTTCCTGCGCTCTTTTTCTATGGGATTCCATCACAATCCGTGCGGCTTTTCCATCATGTGCACGAAGGCATGAGATCATGGCTTTGTGTTCTTTGATGGACATCTCTGGTACTGGTCGCTGACTGATTGTGTACAGTCTTGCTTTATATAATTTATCAGAATAGATGTTAAGCACCTTGTTCAGACTTTCGTTTGTAGAGAACTCAATAATCTTATTATGGAATTCGTCATCAAGTTTTGCCCATTTTTTGAACTCCTGAGATACTATTGCTTCTTCTTGAAGTTCGATTAGTTCATCCAGTTTATCGATTTCTGCGTCATCCATCTGAGCAGCAGCGAGTTCTATCGCCAGACCATCGAGTGCAGCGTTCATCTGGTATATGTCAGACAGATCATTCTTGTCGATCGGTTCTACATAGAATCCTTTTCTTGGGATCAGCTGCAGAGCATCCTCATTTTCCAGCCTGACGAGGGCTTCTCTGACAGGTGTCCGGCTCATTTCCAGAGTTTCGGCCACTTCACGTTCAAGTATTGTTTTACCGGGGGGAAGAATGAGATTTCTGATTGCTTGTCTGAGTATAGCATATGCTCTCTGCGGAAATCTCAGAGACTCCAGGTTATGAAGATCGGCTACGAATATTTTCAGATTTTCAAGTATTTCCTCATTGGAGATTTCAGCAGTGGCTGTAGTTTTATCACGTCGTGCCATGGAATCATTCCTTCTATTTAGAATATATATTTTCAATTATACAATACATACAGGAAATTTAATAAACCCAATCCGGTTGCCGGATTGGGCCTGGCGTTTAGAAGGCTGCCATCAGGTCTTTGAATACAATCGGAACATAGAAGTAGACGATCAGCACAGAAATGAGTATGGATATTGTGTTCAACCATATGCCAGTCATGGCCATGTTCTTCATTTTTACATAGCCTGTACCGAATACGATGGCGTTTGGCGGTGCTGCGACAGGAAACATATAGGCGAATGTGGCACCCATGTTCGCTGCAACCATGAGTGTGATGGGATTCATGCCGAGTGTTGTCGCGACTACTGCAACAATCGGATACGCCATGGTTGCGGTTGCTGTATTGGATGTGAATTCAGAAAGGATTGTGATTGTTGCTACGATAAGGGCGACTGCAATAATGATCGGCATATTCTCGAATGCCCCGAGCAGGCTGCCAATCCATTCATCGAGACCTGAATTCATGATTCCCGCGGCAAGTGCAAGCCCGCCGCCGAAGAGCCAGAGTATACCCCACGGCAGTTTGAGTGCGGTATTCCAGTCCATGATGGCGCCCGGTTTGTTTTTGGCGGGTATCAGGAATAAAGCCACTCCGCCGAGCAGTGCAATCAATGCATCGTCCAGTCCGGGGATGAAATTGTTCAGGAAGAAACTGCGGGTAATCCATGCCAGGGCAGTAACTGAGAAGACGGTCAGCACAACTTTTTCCTCATAAGTCATGGTACCAAGATTTTTCAGATCCCTTCTGATTATTTCTCTGCCGCCCGGAATTCCCTGCAGCTTCATACGGAAAGCGACCTTTGTCAAATAGAGCCATAGAAGCGGAATGAGTGCTACAACAAGCGGTACCCCGAACATCAACCAATTGGCGAAGCTGATTTCAAGATTGTACAGGCTGTTCAGAGTGCCGGCCAAAATGATATTTGCCGGTGCTCCGATCAGTGAACCGAATCCTCCTATTGTAGCAGAGTAGGCAAGTCCGAGCATAAGTGCGGTACCGAATCTGAATGTGCCTGGAGTTGTATCAGGTTTGTTATCCAGCGGCGCGTTTTCAGTCACCTGGTCTGCGAACTGTTTGGTTACAGCAATTGCAATCGGCACCATGAGCATCGTCGTTGCTGTGTTGGAAATCCACATGGATATGAATGCTGTCGCAACCATGAAGCCGAGTATGATTGTGTTCGGATTGGTGCCGACAGCTGCGATGATAGAAAGTGCGACACGTTTATGAAGATTCCATTTTTCCATTGAAAGAGCAATCATGAAACTTCCCGCAAAGAGGAATATGAGCGAATCTCCATACGAAGCCGAAACGGCATCCATTTCCATGACGCCTCCAAGCGGGAACAAAATGAGCGGGAGCAGTGAGGTGACCGGAATCGGGACGGCTTCAGTCACCCACCAGACAGCCACCCACAAAATCCCGGCTAGCACAGTGTTTGCCTCTTCCGGCATATCCGCCGGGGTCGGCATGACCTTGACCAGTGTGAATAACAAAGGCCCCAGTACAAGTCCAATCTTTTGTGGTATCGAGAAGGTCGGAGGTCTTTTATCATCATTTGGCGGTTCTGTCACTTTTCTGTATACTTTTTCCAATTCATCTTCTGAACTTTCTTCTTTCTTTGTTTTGGGCGGTGTAAGTACGCTGAATGCAAAGCTGAAAAGGTTCCTGACCTGGCTGTCCCAGGACCACATCAGATTCCAAAAATTCTTAAGTATTGTCATCCGTATCATCCCCTTTGTTTTGTTAACGCTTACAAAAAATAAATTATTTCAAAATTTCAGAATCTATGAATTGGATACTACACAACGTATACATTGATGTCAATATAATAACTTAAATTCGTCTAAATAATATATATTTGACTTTAATGAATACGTTATTGTAGTATTAAGATAATTCAAAAAACAAAGGAGGAAGATGTATGACAAAGAAATTTAACATTGCAGTAATACCCGGTGATGGTGTAGGTAAAGAGGTAGTGGCTGAAGGGATTAAAGTGCTTAATCATATGGCGGAACAGTCCAATGGAGAGTTTGAATTCGAATATGACTATTACCCGTGGGGATGTGAGTACTATCTTGAGCATGGGAAAATGATTTCTGATGATGGTGTTGAAAAGATGAGGGGTTATGATGCCATCTATTTCGGCGCAGTCGGTTTCCCCGGAGTACCCGATCATGTCAGTCTCTGGGGGCTACGTCTTGCAATCTGCCAGGGTCTGGATCAGTGGGCGAATATCAGACCGGTTGAATTCCTGCCGGGTGTCCCACGCAGGGTTACACATCCGGATGCTGACAATCTGAACTGGCTGCTCATCCGTGAAAACTCGGAAGGCGAATATTCCGGTATTGGCGGACGTAACTTCGATGGACGCGGCGAAGGGCAGGAAGTTGCGGTGCAGACTTCACTGTTCACAGAAAAAGGCTGTGAGCGCATCATCAGGTTTGCTTTTGATACAGCCCGTACGAGAAAAAGGAAGAAAGTTACAAGTGTAACAAAAAGTAATGCTCAGCAGTATGGCATGGTATTATGGGATGAAGTATTCGAGCGCGTGAGCAAAGAGTATCCTGATGTCGAGACAGATCAGTGGCTGGTGGATGCAATGGCGGCACAGTTCGTAATGCATCCAGAAGATCTTGAGGTAGTGGTGGCATCCAACCTGTTTGCAGATATCCTGTCCGATCTTGGAAGTGCGTTATCCGGCAGCCTCGGTATTGCATCCAGTGCAAACCTCAATCCTGAAGGACGTACACCGAGCATGTTCGAGTCTGTCCACGGTTCTGCACCTGATATTGCTGGCAAGGGTATTGCGAACCCGATTGGTACGATCGACAGCGCATCACTGATGCTGGATCATCTTGGCCTGAAAAAAGAGGCGAAGGCACTTCATGAAGCGATCCGTGCAACGACTGGAAAAGGTATACTAACACGTGACATCGGCGGGAACTATGATACGGAGGATGTAACTGGGACAATCATCGAAAACCTCTCTGCAGTTACCGATAAGGCGTAAACAATTGAAATCTGGTTAGGAGAGGTAGATTTGAATATCGTAGTAGGAATGGATTCATTCAAAGGAAGCATCTCTTCGCTGAAAGCCAACCAATCAGTCTCAGACGGCATAAAATCCGTCTATCCTCACGCAGAGGTCAGAGCTTTCCCCATGGCGGATGGCGGTGAAGGGACAGTCGAGACATTGGTCGACGGCATGGATGGAATACACGTGAACCTGGAAGTAACAGGGCCGCTCGGGGCACCGGTCAGTGCGTCCTATGGTTACTTGGGGAGCGAAAAGCTGGCAATCATCGAAGTCGCTGCAGCCTGTGGATTGCCTTTATTGGCAAAATCTGAACTGGACCCGTTTGCCACCACCACATACGGTGTCGGTGAACTGATCTGTCACGCATACAATGAAGGTGCGAGGAAATACATCATCGGATTGGGAGGAAGTGCGACGAATGACGGAGGTGTGGGTATGCTTCAGGCCCTCGGATTCGAATTCCTGGATGAAGATGGTGCAGAAATCGGATATGGGGGCGGGTCATTGCAGGATATAGTTCAAATCAGATTGACACCTGAAGCGGATAAATTCTCGGATTGTGAGTTCAGGGTGGCCTGCGATGTGTCCAATGTGTTGTATGGAGAAAATGGTGCGACCTATGTGTTCGGACCACAAAAGGGGGCAAAGGAAGAATCTCTGCCCGAACTCGATGCCGGTATGAAACACTACGCTGAAATGACTTTTGAGCAGCTCGGTTTCGACATATCCAATATAGAAGGCGGCGGAGCAGCCGGTGGGCTCGGTGCCGCATTTCACGGATATCTTGGGGGCATGCTTCAGTCCGGGGTAGATCTCGTCATGGAGGTACTGGGTGTTAAGAAAGTGATGAAGAACGCAAACCTTGTCATCACTGGTGAAGGCCGGCTCGATGCACAGACATCAATGGGCAAGGTTCCCGCAGGATTGGCGGCTGTTGCAGCAGAATATCGTATTCCAGTGATTGCTGTCGGAGGGAGTCTGACAGACGATGCCTATGAGTTGAACAATGCAGGCATAGATGCTGTCTTTTCCATACAGTCATCACCCATGTCTATAGAAGAAGCTATGCAGGATGAATTAACCCGGTTCAATCTTGAAAAAACAGTCGGGCAGATAATGAGAGTGTTGAAGTTGAATGCAAAGGTCGAAATCCCCAGTCCATCTTAGTGTGGACCGGGGATTTTGTATGTGTAACATTGATTTCATTTTGATCGGGGTGTATGTTGAGAGCGTTAACGGTCATTGGATACAGGAACGAATGACCGTTGGGAGCGTTAACGGTCATTGGATACAGGAACGAATGACCGTTAGAGCGTTAACAGTCATTGGAAGCAGAAACGAATGACCGTTAGAGTGTTAACAGTCATTGGAAACAGGAACGAATGACCGTTGGGAGCTGATTAATCTCCTAAAACCCTTTTGAGCTCCGCAATCTTTTCTTGGGAGACCTTACTTGCGAAACTCCCGTCTGCCCTGACTCCGGACCCGAAGTGTATGGCATTTGGAGCGGCTGTATCAACGATTTCTGAAACGTTTCCCATGTTGATGCCACCGCCGGGCATGACTGTGATGCCAAGTTCTTTTCCACGGATGACGAGTTGTTTCAGCTGTGCGGTATTATCCGCACTGAAAGCGGGTCCGCCTGATGTCAGGACGGTCCTGATCTGAGGAAACTTGCTCAAAACTTCCAATGCCGCCATCTGGTCTTCGATTTCATCGAATGCCTTATGGAAAGTGATTTCCATCTCTCCTGCTGCATCAGCCAATCTGGCGAGCGATGCAATATCGATCACATGATCATCGGTGATGATGCCGGTCACGATGCCGTTCGCTCCCAGTTCTTTGACGAAATGGATATCTTCAATCATCTGTCCGACTTCCTCATCCGTATAACTGAACGTGTCGTCATGTGGCCGTATCATGACATTCACCGGTATTTCAGATTCCTGCACAGCTTCACGGATCAGTTCATATTCAGGTGTCAGTCCGTCCTTGTCCATCTCCCCGCACAGCTCGATGCGGTCAGCTGCCGTCTGATTCAGAGCAACCACATCTTCCAAATCTGCCGCGATGATTTCCAAAAGCATTTTATCATCCTCTATTCTATAATGAGTGTAATGGTTATATTATAGACTACAGGGTTTTATTGACAAATAAAAGGAGTGGTTCCATGAAGCGGATACTGGATTGTACGGCGTCGGATTTCAGGAAAATGAACGGACAGGAGCTCAAGCAGGCGATCAGGGCGGGGGAGGGCAGGACGATGCTGTCGGAAAACATGGCGACGGTGCCGCCGCTGTATCCGAATGTCACAAATTCAGAACTCGCTGCATCGTTCGGCGCGGATCTTTTACTGCTCAACATATTTGATGTGTTCGATCCGAAAATATCAGGGCTGGAAGTGGGGAAACATGCTGTAGAAAGGGTCAAGCACCTCACCGGACGGCCGGTGGGTGTGAATCTGGAGCCGGTTGACCTTGATGCGGAGAAGCTGGAGGATCTTGATGTGCTCGAAACCGGCAGACAGGCGACAGAAGCTTCACTCAAGGAAGCGAGAAAACTGGGGTTCGACTTCATCTGTCTGACAGGAAACCCGAAAACAGGTGTGACGAATAATGAACTCCTTGGAGCGATAAAGAAGAGCCGTGAAATATTTGGGGAGGACGGCATGATCATTGCCGGTAAGATGCACGGTGCAGGTGTTGCAGGTGAAACCGGCGGGGAGATCATTACTGAAGAGGACATCACAAAGTTCATAGAAGCGGGTGCGGATGTCATCCTTATGCCGGCGCCCGGAACTGTGCCTGGTATCACGCTGGAGAAGACTGAGGGATTCGTGAGACATGCCCATTCAAAGGGAGCGCTCGTCATGCTCACAATCGGCACAAGCCAGGAAGGCTCGGATGAACAGACAATCAGGGAAATTGCACTGGGCGCCAAGATGGCGGGTGCCGACATCCATCACATTGGTGACGCTGGATTCTACGGTATTGCTGTGCCGGAGAACATCTTCACGTATTCCATCGCAATCCGGGGAAGAAGGCATACCTATGCCCGGATGGCAGTGTCGATAAACCGGTGAAATGGGTGATGGATGTTTTTGACTAATAGAAAATCTATCATTTTTAAAACTTTTTAAGAAGCGCATACTTCCTCATCCCGCCATGGATGGGGATTTTTAATTGTGTCATATTATACTTAAATTTTTTATTTATGAAAACTGGTGAAATTTGAAAATTCTATATTGTTACGGGCGCCAAATTGTACTAATATTGTGGAAACGTTTCCACCAAGGAGGGAGAAATGACCACAATCAAGGATATCTCCAAACATGTCGGTGTTTCAGTATCAACAGTTTCCAGGGCACTCAACAGTTCGGGGTATGTCAGTCCCGAGGTTAAAAGAAAAGTCATGGATGCGGCAGAAGAACTCGGGTATATCCCGAATGAGACGGCACGAACTCTGAATACCAGCATTTCAAAGGTTATCGGGGTGTTGGTTCCTGATATAACAAATCCTTTTTTCCCGAAAATAATCCGGGGAATTGAGGATGCTGCATTGGAAAAGGGCTACAGGATCATTATAGGTAATACGGACCATGATGCTGAAAAAGAGAAGAAGTATGTTGAAATGTTCCATCAAAACAACTGTCTCGGAATCATTTCGGCTACGTGGAGCATAGATGGGCCGGGTGCCAATTCCAGGATACCGATTGTTCTGTTGGATAGAGTAGTGGATGACAGTATCTCGGTCCAGGCAGACCATTATAAAGGTGGCATGCTCCAGGCTGAGCATCTCATTGATAGTGGAGCGACGAAAATTCTCCTGATACAGGGCCCTGATACTTATAGTTCCTTTGTTGACCGGTACAACGGTGCCCTTGGAACTTTGAAGCATAATAATATCGAATTCAGTATTCTTGAATACGGTCCATCAGCGGATCCCATGGGAAATATTAATGACGGGATAATCAGGAAATACGATGGCTTCATCTGCCCCAATGATCTGCTGGCCTACAGGCTTCTGAACTTCATGTACGAAAATGGAGTGGAGGTACCGGCAGAGGCAAGGGTGATCGGGTATGATGATCTGGAATTTTCCAAGTATATCTATCCATCTTTGACTACTATCAGGCAGCCGGCTTATGAACTCGGGGAGAAAGCATTGAAAACATTACTGGAATATAAGGATGGCATAGTAACAGATAAACGGAATTTTGATGTGCAGCTCATTAAAAGAAATTCGACGTAACGGCAGATTTTTTTCGCAATTCATGGAAACGTTCCCACATACATTTGTGAAATTCTGCTTTGCAAAGATAAAATAGTCAAATTGAAAGAGGGGATAAAATGATTTCAATATTATGGGGTGTAATGGGTTGCTCAGTATTGCTGGCAATAGTGTATCTCTTCAGTGAGAACAAAAAGGCAGTTAATTGGCAGACGTTTTTAATCGGTTTTTTACTGCAGGTAATACTGGGCTTCGTAGTTTTGAGATGGAGTGTCGGAGTCAGCATCATTGAGTTCCTGTCCGATGGTGTGAACGCAATAATGTCTGCAGGGCAGGAAGGGCTGACATTCGTGTTCGGAGAGCTCGCAGATCCTGACAGGGAAGGTGGATCGATATTTGTAATCAACGTATTGGCAATCATGATCTTCTTGACTTCCCTGATTTCAATACTGTACCACTTTGGCATCATGCAGTTGTTCGTAAGGATTGTCGGGGGCTTCATTTCCAGGTTCATGAAAACCAGGGCTGTTGAATCAACGAATGCCGTGACCAACATGTTCCTGGGAATGACACAATCCGCCATTTCGGTAAAACCGTATATTTCAAACATATCAAGGTCACAAGTATTTGCAATTATGGTAGGCGGGCTTGCGTCAGTTTCCGGAGCTGTTTTGTTCGGGCTCGTGGCGCTGGGTATTCCAGTGGAATACTTGCTGTCAGCAGCAGTCATGTCTGCTCCGGCAGGGCTGATGATTGCGAAGCTTATGATTCCGGAAACAGATGAGGCAGTCCAGGATGAATGGAAAGATATCGACCTTGTCCAATCATCTGCCGAGGGTGAAGACCCGACATTCATGGATGCTCTGATAAACGGTTCGAGAGATGGTGTCACTCTGACCGTAAACTCTGCCATGGTGCTTATAGCAATCATTGGCCTGGTTGCCCTGGTGGATATCATTCTGGGCAGCATTGGTGGTCTGGTCGGGTATTCAGAGCTGTCATTGAACCTGATTTTCGGGTATCTGTTTGCACCTGTGGCTTTTCTGATAGGTATACCATGGGATGAAGCGATATTGGCAGGCGGCCTGCTGGGGGAAAAGGTGATATTGAATGAATTTGTGGCATTTACATCCTTTACAGAAGTAATCGATCAGTTCTCCGAGAAATCTGTAGCCATCCTGTCCTTTGCTTTGGCAGGGTTCGCCAATATAGGCTCTGTTGGAATTGTCCTGGGCATCATGCTGGGAATCGCCCCGCGCCGTAATAAGGAAATTCAATCAATGGCGGGAAAATCATTGTTTGCAGCCACAATAGCAAATCTTTTGAACGGTGCAATAATAGGTATGTTCTTCTTTTAATAAATCATAGGAGGTAATTGTATGAAAAAAGTTATTTTGGATGTTGATACAGGAGTGGACGATGCACTGGCAATCATCTACGGCCTCGAGAGCGAAGTTCTGGAATTTCTGGGGATCACAACGGTAAATGGGAATGTTCCACTTGAGATGGTGAATAGGAACACTTTGAAAGTATTGCAGATGATGGGAAGGAAAGATATAAAAGTCTATTCAGGGGCACCGAATCCATTGGTAAGGGAAAGGGAACATGAATATAGTGTTCATGGAACCGATGGTATCGGCAATGCCCTGGATAATTTGGCTCTTGAAGATGAAGTGCAGGATCAATTTGCCGCAGATTTTATAATCGAGAGTGCCAAAAAACACAAGAATGAGTTGACTCTGATTATGGTGGGACCGTTGACCAACCTGGCACTGGCACTGAAAAAGGAACCAATGCTCTCAGAGTGGCTGGATGAAGTCATAGTGATGGGCGGTCTGGTGAGCCAGGCAGGTAAAGGGAACAAACTGCCGAACTCGGAGTTCAATATTTACGCGGATGCAGAAGCAGCCAAAATCGTCTTCCACAGTGGTGCTGAAGTGACTTTGGTCAGCCTGGATGTCACACACCAGACATTTCTGACCATCGATCATATTGAGAAGTTGAAAGGCACGAAATATTACGAATTTGTAAAAAATGCAACCGGTGTTTTCAGGAAATTCAGTATGCAAAGGTATAATATTGATGGCTGTGCCCTGCATGATCCGCTGACAGTCGGTTATGTAATCAACCGTGATTTCCTGGAAACCAGAAAATATTATGTAGACGTTGAGACTGTGAGTCCGTTAGGGTACGGACAGACTATATGTGATTTCAGAAATCTTTGGGGCAAAGAGCCAAACGTGAACATATGTCTCAATGTTGATGGTGAAGGTTTTGTGGAGCATTTTGTAGATACAGTTTCAAAATAATCATTCATCATAAGTTTTTTGAAATAAAAATACGAGTTTTACAGTTAATCTTATGAATATCCGATGATATAATAAGATTAACTTATGATATAGGAAAGAGATGAAGTTTATTGAGCTATATCAGCCTCGTATTTGTTGATGTCATCGTACCGATCCTCATTCTGCTGGGCGTTGGGGTGCTGCTTCAGAAAAAATTCCAGTTCAGACTGAGGCCGATTGCGAATCTGGTGACATATTGTTTCATGCCGGCAGCGGTATTCATCAAAATATACCACGCGGAAATTGACATATCACTTCTGGCACAGCTGTTCATTTATCTGGGACTGTTCATCACCATAATGATCATTGCAGGCAGTATCCTGTCAAAAATGCTGAACCTGGAAAAAGCGGAGCAGACGGTGCTCAAGAACAGCATTTCCCTGATGAACTCCGGAAATTACGGTCTGCCGGTCAGCCAGCTGGTCTTCAGCGCCCATCCGCTCGGCGTGTCTGTCCAGATCATCGTGCTGGTCGTCCAGAACCTGCTGACCTACACTTACGGTCTCTACAACCTGATTTCCACTGCAAAATCTTTTGCGGACATTTTGCGGGAACTTTTGAAACTGCCGATCATCCACGCACTGTGGCTCGCAGCAGTGCTTAAAATATTCGATCTGCCGATCCCGAATTTTGCACTGGTGCCGATCGAGCAGCTGGCAGGCGGCTTTGCCGCACTTGCCCTCATCCTTCTCGGCATGCAGCTTGAGAGCATACAAATCCGCACGTTCCACAGGGTTATCGGCTGGGCATTGGCCGGCCGGCTGATACTCGGTCCGGCAGCCGCACTCATCCTCATCTATATGCTCGGACTCGACGGTGTCATCGCGCAGTCGCTGTTCATCGCAAGTGCATTTCCGACTTCAAGGAATACAGCCACGCTTGCATTGGAATATGATGTGGAGCCGGAACTCCATGCACAGACTGTCCTTTACTCCACGCTGCTCAGCAGCATAACGGTGACATTCGTCATCTATCTCGCAATGCACCTGTTCTGATAACCATCCTGACCCTCCCGGCATACCGGGAGGGTCTTGTCATGAAAAATCATATTTAAAGACGTTTTCACGGCGGGTACACCGCCCAGTAAATTTTCGGAAAGAGCAGTTCAGGGTGCCGCTTCAGACGAAGTGGCATTTTTTATCGGGAACTTTAAGATTTTGATTGCTAAATGATAATATGCTGGAGTAATATAATCTTAAGTTTTCGATAAAGGGCCAGGGGACTGGAAATTGATCATATGAGCGAAGGGGGAAAAGCAGATGAAAGATGTTGTAAAATACCGGCCGGTACCGAAAGGACAATATGAACTTGCGACACGTTTTGGGAATATCATCTATACCGCAGGTATGACGCCGACGGTGGATGGCGTGCTTATAAAGAGGGGGAAGCTGATGGCCAGCCATTCCGAGGAGACATACAGGCTGATCATGCAGCAGGCGACATGCAACGCCCTGTCCGTTGCAGAAGATGAATTGCAGAAAGGTGAAACCATCAGCCAGGTCATCAGCATGACAATATATATCAATGCTGAAGAGCGGCTTCATGGTCATGCGCGGATCGCAGACTTCGCATCTGCATATCTGATGGAGGAACTTGGCCAAAGAGGCATCGGAAGCCGGACGACGGTGGGTGTCAGTTCACTGCCCGGCGATTCGCCTGTTGAGGTGCAGCTGGTTGTCGGTGTGGGTTAGAAGGCATGGGAAAAGCAGTTTAATGGACCGCTGTGTAAACAGATACACAGCGGTCCCGTATATTTCTAGAGTTGCACCCTGTCTTTATATTTTCCAATCAATTTCTGGTTATGAGCATCTGCCCCCTCCATATTTCCGCTCAGAAAAATCGGAGGTGTATAGCCGGATTCTGCCAGTAGAACAACCGACTCTGAAATTATTGCATTTAATATAGAAGCACCTGTAACTGTGGAACTGGGCGAAAATTTTTCTGATACTTGATGGTGGCTCATTATTGCATCACCGGCGGGGGAATGGTTGTCGATTACAAGGTCGGCAACATCATACAGATGTTTCCCTGAAGGATGTCTTGAGGGCTGGCTCAAGGAGTATTCCTTTGAAGTGATGCCAATGACGGTTGCTCCGTATTTTCTGCCGTAAAGGGCAACGTCCACAGGAACAGGGTTTCTGCCTGATGTAGAGATGACAAACAGCAAGTCTCCGCGCCTTATATCCTGAGATTCCATAAATTTCACGGCATAATTTTCGCTTCTTTCCAATTGAGAAGATTTGAGTGCCCCTTCATGAAGCATGAGTGGTTCATGGAATATGGGATGGATGGGGACGAGGCCACCGGCACGGTAGTATACCTCTTCAGTAAGGATATGTGAGTGTCCGCATCCAAAAAGATGAATGATCCCATTGTTCTTAATGCTGTCTGCCATATATGAAGAAGCCTTTTTCATCTTCTCCGCCTCTGAATTTTCTACATTTTCGAGTATTCTTTTTATCTCATTGAAATAAGAGCTGATCATTCCGCGGCCCCCTTGTTCTGAGTTAGTATATTCACCATATTGTCCAGAACTTTTTCTAATATATACTCCCCTTTGCTGTCATCAGCCAGGGTGGCATCGCCAAGTACGGCTGACTCCGTGAACACTTCCCATGGTGTGGGAGTCACGTCAGCCTCCACCGAAATGTCAGGAATGTCCCTGAGGGCTTTATCCATGTCGACTTTATCGGGGGAGAGATGAAGCATATATGATGTCTCAATTTCACACGCATGAAAATAGGTGCTGTGAGCAACATTGTCCTCTCTGACTTCCTCTGCGTATTCCTTCATTCCAGGATAGAAAAAGTAGTACACTTTTAAATCCGGAATTTCATCAAAAAGTTTGCGGGCCGCCTCTTTCAAAGCAGTACTATTGCCCAGATGCCCATTCATCATTACGAATGATGAAAAGCCCTGATTGTGAATGCTGTGCCCGATATCATATAAAATACTGATCAAAGATTCGTTACTTACATTTATGCTCCCCGGAAAGTTTCTCAGGCTCCATACCTGACCGTATGGAAGCGTGGGCAGTACAAATGCATCCACTCTCTTTGCAAGTTTGCCGGCCATCTCTTCAGCCAGAATATTGTCAGTTGAGAGGGGGAGATGCGGGCCATGTGCTTCCACAGCTCCGACAGGGAGTACTGCAATTTTCTTTTCTCTTATCTTGTCTGAAACCTCATATGAATTTTCAAATTCGAATTTCATGGTCATCCATCCTTATTTTTTAAAGGTGAAACACCTTTTGGGATTATCAATGAAAAACTTACGCACCAGTCTTTCTTCATCATACCCGTTCTGCTTTGCCTCTTCTTTGAAACGCGGTACCCAGCCCCCCAAAATGTTCTGAAACCCCAGTCCATGAGCGTAATGTCTGAAATAGCTTTTCCTCGCTGTATCTCCGCTGACAAGTATCTGATCTTCGAACCCTTTGTCTACAAGCGCCAATATACATCTTATTCTCTCGCTTTCAGGTGCATATTTAATTTTTGAGATACCGTCGAAGGATAGGAATGCCCCGGTTTCGGCTACTTTGTTATGGTAGAAAGGGTCCAGGTTCCTATCCATATGTCCAAAGCTCATGGAAGAAAGATCAACATCCTCCTCTTTTAACAGCTGTATCTGCTCCAAAGCCATAGTGCCTGCTTCGGTATGCGAATGCATGGGTGCTTTAGTTTGATGGTGTGCCCTTGCCACAGCACGCAAAGTTTTTTCTTCCAACGGGCTGATCCTGTTATACCCCGTGCCGAATTTGACCTGTCCGGCTTTGAATCCTGTTCCTTCCATCCCTTCCTCCACTTCGCTGATGACAAAATCAGCGAGTTTGTCTACGGACGTGGCTTCAATCCACTGGTCGTAAGTTTCATGCGCGCCAATCACGTATTTAAGATGATCCGGGATTTTGGCAGACCACAGGAAACCTTTATTGAATCCGGCGGTTCCGATGATGTTTACCCCTGTCTCATTTGAAATAGCGGCAACACTTCTGATATCTCTGCCGTAATCAACGGCAGTGGCATCGACTATGGACTCACCGCCCAGTTCCTTGAAATCCATAACTTCTTTCAACGAAGCCGCCGTATTATCGAGGATGAGATCATCCTGTCCCTTTTCTACCCAATAGGGCGGACGACAGACTATGTGTTCGTGACTGTAGGTGACACCCAGCTCTTCAGGGTTCATATCTCTCTTAAATGTTCTGATGAAACTCATAATTCCCCTTCTTTCAATCTGTTATTAAACGAATAGGAGCTCTGCTAGCAACTTGATTATTGGACCCAGTATGAACATGTCCGAATCGGCGGCCCACATAGCTGTATCGGGGATCGTATCCGACAGCAGCATCCTGACCATGACATACTGGCCCCAGGCAACCACAGTCGCAGTAGTGAATCCGCCGATGACAGCGCCTCTGGCGCCACCGGTCGAGTTGCCGAATACGCCTGCAGTGGCGCCATGGAAAAACAGGACGATCATTGTCGGGACGAAAACATATGCAACGGTATTACCAAGTATGAACAACCAGATGAGGGCTCCTGCAAAAGCACCGACAAACCCCAGTATTACTGCGTTGGGTGCATAAGGGAATACAATTGGTGAATCGAGTGCAGGCTTGGCACCCGGAACAATTTTTGTCGCTATCCCCTTGAATGCCGGTACCATTTCACCGATGAACATTCTGACACCGACAAGTACCACCGCGATACCGGCAGTGAACATGAATGACTGGATGATGGAGTAGACGATGAAATTCTGATCACCTGAAGATGCAACCAATTCTTCAGCACCGGGAGTGTTTCTCAATGTCACGACTATCGCACCTGTCAAGAACAGAAGACCCATGGTCAATGCTGTTATCACATTGGAATCCCTCAGGAACTCCAAACCATTCGGTACTTTGATCTTCTCGGAATCGTTGTCTTTATTACCGAACCATTTTCCCATCAGTGCAGCCAACAGTGAAACTGAAGCCGACGTATGGCCCAGGGCAATTTCATCATTGCCTGTAACTTTTCTCATGAAAGGCTGCACGATTGCAGGCTGCAGGGTCCAATACAGTCCCATAATGATGGACAGGAAGATGACCAGTTGCCAGAAGCCGACATCCGGCGCAGACTGTACAGCAATACCTGCAAAGATTGTTGTAGTCCAGAACATCATGTGTCCTGTCAGGTAGATGTACTTAAATGGTGTGAATCTGGCCAGCAGTACATTGAGTAGGAAGCCGAGAGACATCACGAGAGCAACAATGCTTCCATATTCTCCCGTGAAAGCTTCCTGTCCCATGTAATCTGAAATGGACTCGGTCCCCAGGTTGAAGACTTCTGCCCATAGCGGCTCGAAAACTGTGAGTGGTCCTGAAATGATGTCGGCGCCTGCTGTAATAATCAGGAATCCGATGATTGCTTTGAATGTGCCGCTTAATACCTGGCTGGTTGTTTTTTTCTGTACGAGCAGTCCAATCAGGACAATGGTGCCTATGAGGATGGCCGGCTGTCCAAAAATATTGGTTGCTATCCACATAACAACATCAGTAATAGTGTTCATTTTATCCCAACCCCTTTGGTTATTAATCTACGTTCTGCTGTACGGCTTCAATTATTTCTTCCATATCGAAAAAGCTGTTGATAATAATGACTTTGGCAGTATGTTTTTTCAGACTTTCCGCTATTTCGTTACTTGTGAAGATGTAATCAGCGTTCATGCTGGAAGCGGCAGAGAGGTCAGTGTTCTCAACATCTGCCTGATAGCCATTGTCTGCGAGTGCCTGTTCCACATTCATTTTTAAAATCAGGCTTGTTCCCTGACCCAATCCGCAAACTGTAAGTACTTTTTTCATTTTCAATTCCTCTTTTCTATGATATTTATAATTTCATCGATGCTCTTTGCATTTATAAGTTCATCAGCTGCTTCTTTTTCATTGAGCAGTCGGGTGAGCTTTTGAAGTATTTCCAGGTGTTCATCTCCTGATGTAGCCCCCAGCCCGAACACTAAAGAAACGGGATCATTGGTTTTATGACCGAATTCAACAGGAGACTTCAACTTGACCAGAGATACTGATGCATCTTTAACTCCATCTTCAGGTCTTGCATGCGGAAGGGCGATTTTAGGGGATAATACAAAATATGAACCATTTTCTCTATAGGACCTGATCATGGCTTCAATGTATTGATGTTCGACACCGTCCGCGTTGGCCAGTAATGTACCTGCGCGGTGTATAGCCTCTTCGGCATCGGAAGCGTCGAATTCAGCGTCTATCAGTTTCTCTGTCAGGAATTTCATGATTACCATCTCCTTTGCCTTCGTTAAAATTCAGCACCTTGATAATTTCACGGCGTTCCTCTGCATTTAGAATATAGTTCTTTCTGGTCCTGTCAGAAAGGATGCCGGTAAGCTGTCCCATTGCTTTTAAATGTTTTTCATTGTCTTCTGAAGCCAGGACTATAAACAGTTTTACAGGTTTGTCTTTTATCTCTATGCTGTTTTTTACAAGCAGGAGACTCATCCCTGTATGTCTGACCCCATCCGCGGGTAGTGCATGGGGGAAGGCTATGGAATCTGAGGTGACCATATAGGTTCCTTTATCATTGATGAGTTTCTTCATAGCTGTTACATATGAATATGCAATACATTCATCTTCTATCAACGGCCCCGAGGCGATATCAATAGCGTTTTCCCAGTCTTCAACCGTATTGACTACCTGGATCCTGTCAGGAGTCAGCAAATCCTTGAGCAGCGGCTTTTGGATATCTGGTTCTGTATTTACAGTGGGTGCAAGGTATTCTATAATTTTTTCCTTTAATGATTCTGAGTCCTTTATTTCAGCATACTGAGCGATGATATCAAGGAGTGTATCCACTTTCGGAGTTTCATTTTGTCTATACGTATAGTCATCCAGTTTGCCATGGGTCAACAGTGTTTCCTTATCTTTTGAACTGAAGAGGGGATTGACCACTATCACTGGAACGCCTTTATCTTCCAGAGGAACACTGGAAACGACAAAATCCACAGTACTGGCCAATGAATCCAATCCTTCATAGTCCTTTTCGGCGAATAAAGAAACAATTTCATATTCAGGAAGCAGATTGATCATCTGATTTTCCATTATCCTCGAGGTGCCGATGCCATTAGGGCATACGATCATGATTCTCAAAATACGCTCGTTTACAGTCAGTGCGTTTCTTTTCAGCCACCCGCCAAAATGAATCGCGATATATGCGAGCTCATCATCATTGACTTTTTGACCGACCAATTCTTCCAGAGGTTGGACAATCCCCCTGGTAATTGAAAATATCTCTTTGTAATCCTGTTTGATTTTGTCTGTTAGCGGATTTGAAATATTTATATGATATTTAATTCTGTAATATGCCGGCTTCATATGAAGCAGCAGGTTCTGGTACAACGAGTGCTTTTCCGGAAAGGTCACAGCAGCTTTCTGCTGAAAACTGTCAATCAGAATATTGATGATGGATTCAAGATTTAAAATATTTTCAGTTTCATAATCACTGGACTTTGAAAACCTGATTTTTGCGCCAAGTAAGATCCGGGTGAAGTAGACTGACTCATCCTCAGTGAAAGTCCCGAAAAATTGTTCGAATATACTGTTGGCGATTTTAAATTCAGGTGCCGCTTTGATTGCTTCTTTTTCCGAATGCTCAAGATACAGTGTCTTACCGTTCCTCATCCTCTGATAAAAGCAGAGCATCCATGTAGAAATCAAAGGACGGATATCCTCAGTAATACCGACGCCTGATTTCTCTTCATATGCACTGAGCAGGTTTCCGACCAGATGTATATCAGATGGAGTAAAGAGCTTTTCCTGCATATTGATCTGCAGATCTTTTTCCGTCGAATGGCCGGCATTGGAAGATAGGTTCTGTACAGAATCCATTATCATCTGTCGGATGCCGATTTCATTTCCTTCAACCAGATATCCTTCCGAAATAGAAGAGCGGATTGATATACCCTGCTTATTTATGCACTTTCTTACTTGCTTAATGTCATCTATTACTGTGTTGCGACTGACATTGAACAAAGATTGAAAAGAATCTATAAAATAAGGAGTGTTAATATCCAATGACAGCCTCAGGAAGATCCATGCATGCCTTTCTTCTTTGGAGTATTCATAATAGGAGACACTTTCCCGGTCCGCCGGTGACCGGATTGCAGCCTTCACTTTGGCGGGTATAGAGATCCCCATGCCATGCACTTTTTCAATCTGGCTGCCGTGTACATCAGTCAGCCAATGGTCAATTTTTTCAATGTCATTGTAAATGGTCCTCTTTGAAACGTTCAAAGCACCGGCCAGTTCTTCTATCGATAAGTACTTATCGCTTTCTGCGAGTAATCGCAGAATAGCAGAACTGCGTTTATCCATAACAATCTTCCTTTCCAATGCCGGATGACTGACATTTCAGATAATTGTTATCTAAGTATATAATATCCCGGTAAGCGTATTGAAATAAGTCCAAATGTCCCATTGGCATTTATGCAAAATTGGACTGATGCAAAAAAAGATCACCATATCATATGGTGATCTTTTTACTGCTCGTATATCTTTTCGCTCTGTTTCTGCCTTTTTCCTGTAAAGAGACAGTGTGACACCGGCGATGATGAGGATGGCACCGATGATTTCGGTGGCTCTCACTGTAGAACCGAGTACAAGCGCTGCACCAACCATCGCAACAAACGGCTCCATGTTCATCAGGAGCGAAGCATTCGCGGCACCGACTTTCGGCATTTCCCTGTTCCAGATCATGTTGCTCAGTCCGTGTACGATGATTCCGCTGATGACAAGCAGCAGCCACATCGGCACGCCGGCTGCGGCCATCCGCCCATAATCCGCTGCAGGAAGGAACGGGATGAGCACAAGCAGCCCGAATGTATTGGACAGAAGAGTGATCTGTATCGCGTTGATATATTTTGCGAGCCACTGGATCAGCACCATGAAAACTGCGAACGTCAGCATCGTCAGAATGATGACCGATTCCCCGATACCGAAAACAATCATACTGCCGTTATAAGTGCTCAAAATGACACCGGACAGTGCAAGCAGTGCGCCAAGTCAGAATTTCAGTCCGCGGCGTTCACTGAAGACGAAGATCGTGAAAATTGCCGTCATGATCGGAGCCAGTGCCAGAATCAGCGCCGACGTCACCGGGTTCGCCGTGACAAGTCCCAGGAAGAACGTATACTGGTTCGCCGCAATCCCTATGACCCCAGAAAAGATGATCACAATCCAGACCCTGGGCGGGACCTTTGGCATCGTGAAATATTTCGAGGCAAAGATCCAGAGGAAAAGATTGATCGCAATCAGCCGGATGACCGTGATGCTGTAGGGGTCGAAGTGATCGACAAGGACCTTGCCGATGATGAAGTTGCTGCCCCAGATGATGACACAGAGCAGGAGAATAGGGTAGGTAAGCCATTTCACCAAATTTGGCGGTAAAGAAAAGTTAAAACGGTTCATATATCAATCCATCCTTAACAATAAAGAGCAATGTATCTATGGTACGACTTTTCAGCAGATAGTATCAATATTAACCTCTCAAAAGAAAACTGATGCCACATGCATTGAATGTGAAGGCATCAGTCTGTACCAAAATATAGATTCGTTTTTCCTTATGATGTTCTTCCAACCAGCCTCAGCATCGTCTTATACAACAGCTCGGTACCAATCGCGATGTCTTCATCGGTCGAATATTCGTCGGGGTGGTGACTGATGCCGTCTTTTGATCTCACAAATATCATTCCCATGTCGCACGCGTCTGCCATGTGGCTGGCGTCATGGAAGGCGCCGCTCATGAGAATAGGCGGGGCGAGGTTCATGCTTTCGCTTTCTTCCGACATGATGTCCATGATCTCTCTGCTGGCCTCTTTTG
>Ga0079226_10000124_pt1 | contig 48407 bp, 46 predicted proteins | sample Poulit2014_FD_76345 | JGI IMG/M metagenome (GOLD analysis project Ga0079226, IMG submission 76345) | Agricultural soil microbial communities from Georgia to study Nitrogen management - Poultry litter 2014 | ecosystem: Environmental > Terrestrial > Soil > Agricultural land | place: USA: Georgia...
AACCTTCCATTAAAGTAATTGTTGCAGTGTCAGTTCCTGAGTCTGATTTAGTTCCTTCAGATTTTTCTGAACTATCATCAAATCCGCAACCAACAATTAAAAAGACAAATATGATTGTTAATAATAAAAATAATTTCTTCAAACAATTTCCCCCTTTAATTAATTTCTTTTACCTCTAGTTATTTCCTTCTCTAAGCAATTATAATGATTACGCTTACAACACTTTTAGATGTTACAACTATACAATGTTTTTTCGCTTTTTGCAAGATTGCACTGACTATTTAATTACTTATATTAAATAGTTTTTTACGTATTTAAAGTATACTTGCTTGCTAACTTCAGATAAAATACAGTAAAGCGACATTTTTACCAGGCACTATCTTTCATGGAGGTATTTATATGTTGAAACAAGTGAGTATTATAATTGTGTTTATGACAATACTTAGTCTGTTTTTTACACTTTGGCAAGAGAATTCGGTGCATTTAATCACATTTTTAAATATTTTATTTGCATGTGCTTTGGGTTTAACGATTATCGGTGCAACAATCCATATATTAAGTTCTGGCTTTTTTCAAACATATATTCATCACGTTAAAAAAGTCTTTAGTCAATTTAGTAAAGCTGGACAAATGGCTGATCAATTAGAAAGAAAAGATAAATTTGTTAATGACGCTTTTTTTGAGTTTCCTTTTACGGTAAGTATTATCATTGCAGGAATAACTTTAACAATTATAAGTAGTGTTATATCGATTATTATGACTTAATTAAATGATAATCGAGCGCTTCAACGACTCGCCCTTGCCTACCTACAGTTGTCCTTGCTTGTGTTAATGAGTTTAAAATGGCTTCTTCAGTTACTTCAGCTACTCCCCTAAATAATTCATTCATAATTGGATGATCTTCACGTAGTTGTATGAGTGTTTCTTCATGATTTGAAGTTTGGGTAGAGAATGTTTGTGCTGTTGAAAAAGCAATAACAACATCACCACTTCCATGAGCGATTTGGCTTCCTGATTTGCCTAATCCAATACCTGCTCGTTTAGCTAGTCTCTTTAATTGCCGTTCATTTAAAGGTGCATTTGTTGCTAATATAATCATGATAGATCCATCAGACTCTTTACTTGATTGCTTTTCATTTAACTTGGCTTGTTTTGAAAAAATCTGATGGCGTAATAAATCTTTTTCTTGGCCAAAATTGCTTAACACAAGACAGCCAATTGTATATGTTCGATTCATTTTACTACTGCTAATTAATCGAGACGACGTGCCAATTCCTCCTTTATAATCACAACAAACCATTCCCATTCCAGCGCCCACCGCACCTTCTTTCGCTTGATCTGTCGTTGCATTATTGATCGCTTGTTTAGCATGATTTGGTTCTACTAAAAATTTTCTAATGCTATTTAAATAACTATCATTACATTCACCAACAACAACATTAACTGTGCCGATTGTATTGCCAATGTCAGGATTTTGTTCTAATAAGTATTCTAACGTACCTTGTGTTACAGCAGGAACACCAAATGTATTTGTTAACATAATCGGGGACTCTAATCTCCCTAATTCATCCAATTGAACTAAACCAGTTGTTTTACCATATCCATTTATTACATGTGCTGCAGCGGCGACTTTATAACGAAACAGATTATCTCCATGAGGTAAGATAGCTGTTACACCCGTACTGGCGTATTCATTATTTTCAAGTGGATAATGAAGTGTTTTATGCCCTACATGGACTCCAGGCACATCTGTCAGACAATTTTTAGCTCCTACTGGTAAGATGCCAATAGAGATTCCTAAGTCTCTTAATTTACGTCTCTTCATTTGTTATGCTCCTTTTGTTTAAACTTTATTTCGTTAATAAATATTATAAAAAAAGAAGCTGAGTGTCTCAGCTTCTTTTAATTTTGTGTGAATTTATCTTTATAACGATCATCATGCATATGACATGCAACAAAGTGACCTGGTTTACGTTCTTTAAATTCAGGTTTTTCTTCACTACAAATATCAGTTGCAAAAGGACAACGCGTTCTAAAAACACATCCACTTGGTGGATCAATTGGACTTGGTAATTCTCCCTTTACTTCAATTCTTTTTCTTGTTCTTTCTAATTCCGGGTCAGGCACAGGGACTGCACTTAGTAAAATTTGTGTATATGGATGAAGTGGATCATCATATAATGCTTCACTTGTTGCAATTTCTGCCATATTACCTAAATACATTACACCAACACGATCACTAATATGACGAACCATCGATAAATCATGCGCAATAAATAAGTAGGTTAAATTACGTTCTTCTTGTAATTCTTTTAATAAGTTAACGACTTGCGCTTGAATTGATACATCAAGTGCAGAAATTGGTTCATCAGCAACAATAAATTCTGGATTTACTGCTAAAGCACGTGCAATACCTATTCTCTGTCGTTGTCCTCCACTAAATTCATGTGGATACCGATTTCTATGTTCACGGTTTAATCCTACTATTTCTAATAATTCATTGACTCGATTAACACGCTCTGTTTTATCTTTAACAAGACCATGAATATCTAAACCTTCTGAAATAATATCTATAACAGTCATACGAGGATTTAATGATGCATATGGATCTTGAAAAATCATTTGCATATTTTGGTTTAATTCTTTTAAATCTTTTTTAGATTTTTTATCATGGACACTTTTATCTTTAAAAATCACTTCACCATCAGTTGCTTCATATAATCCTAAAATTGTTCTACCTGCAGTTGACTTACCACATCCTGATTCACCAACTAAACCAAAGGTTTCACCTTTATGGATATCAAACGTAATGCCATCAACTGCTTTTAAAACCGTTTTACGATCTATCGAAAAATGTTTTTTCAAATTTTTTATTTGTAAAATCTTTTCTTTTGAAATTTCCATTTACCTATCTCCTCCTGCAAGAATATTTTCTGGAGGTGCTACTTTTGGTGCACGTTCGTCTAATAACCAACATGCTGTTTTTTGAGTACTTGATGACTCAATATAGTCTGGCATATGCTGATCACAGACTTTCATCGCATGTGGACATCGTGCTGCAAATGGACATCCTTTTGGTGGATCTTTTAAATCAGGTGGTGATCCAGGAATCGATTGTAAAACTCCTTTTGCATCATCTACCTTAGGCATAGAACCAAGTAATCCCCATGTATAAGGATGCTTTGGTTGATAAAATATTTCATCAACTGTACCTGTTTCGACAATTTTTCCACCATACATAACCGCAACACGATCTGCTGCATTGGCTACGACACCTAAATCATGAGTAATTAAAACGATACCTGTTTTTCTTTTGCTTTGAATATCGCGTAGTAGCTCTAAAATTTGAGCTTGAATTGTTACATCAAGTGCTGTTGTTGGCTCATCAGCAATTAAGATTTTCGGATCACAAGAAAGTGCAATCGCAATTACTGCACGTTGTCTCATCCCGCCTGAATACTCATGCGGATATTGATTAACTCGTCTTTCTGGATTAGGAATTCCAACTAATCTTAATAATTCTAATCCGCGTTTTTTTGCTTCTTCTTTGGACATATTTTGGTGTTTAATTAAACCTTCTGTAATCTGACGTCCAACTTTCATTGTTGGATTTAAAGACGTCATTGGGTCTTGGAATATCATACCTATTTCTTGTCCTCGAATTTTTTCCATTTCTTTTTCTGTTTTACGAACAATATCTTCACCGTTCATTAGTATCGAGCCGGACTTAAACTCTCCTGGTGGCATTGATAATAATCGCATAACCGATTGAACTGTTACACTTTTTCCAGATCCAGATTCTCCAACAATAGCAAGTGTTTCACCTTCATGTAAATCGAAGTTAACATTACGTACAGCTTGAACTTCTCCACCATAAGTGTGAAAAGATATTGATAAGTTATTTACATCTAATATTTTTTTCATAATTTACTCCCTCCCAACTAACGGCGGTCTTTTGGATCTAATGCATCTCTCATTCCATCTCCAACAACGTTAAATGCTAACATCGTTAAACATATAAAGAATGCTGGGAAGAATAACTGATAAGGATAATAACGTAATGACGCTAATGCATCAGATGTCATTGTACCCCAACTCGCTTGTGGAGCTGGTACGCCTAAACCTAAGAAACTTAAAAATGCTTCAGTAAAAATCGCATTTGGAATTGTTAATGTTAATGTGACAAGAATTGCACCAATAGCATTTGGTATTAGGTGTTTTGTCATAATTCGCATTGTATTAGCACCTAATGATTTTGATGCTAGAATAAATTCTTCTGATTTTAATTTTAAAACTTCGCCTCGAACAATTCGGGCCATACCTATCCATCCCGTAATTGTCATGGCAATTATTAACGTCCATAATCCTTGTGGCATAATAACCATTAATAAAATAACAACAAGTAAATAAGGAACACCTGATAATATATCAGCAATACGCATCATATATTCATCAACACGCCCACCAACATAACCTGAGATTGTTCCCCAGATTACTCCGATAACTAAATCGATAAAAGCAGCGGTTAATCCAATAAATAATGAAATACGTGCCCCATACCATGTTCTTGCAAACAAGTCACGTCATAAGTTATCTGTTCCAAACCAATGTTCCATAGATGGTGATTGGTTTGCATTAATTAAATCATTATCTGAGTAGTTTTGTCCTGATATCAATGTTCCTGTCAGTGACATTATAGCTAGAAGAACAATGACAATAATACCAAAAATCGCTAATTTATTTTGCTTAAAACGACGCCATGCATCTTTCCAAAATGATGTACTTTCGCCAGCTATCCTTTCAGCATCTGAATCATCATAATGTATCGGTTCGAAATCTGACTCTTTAATTTGTGTGTGTGACATTATTAATCCTCCTTTTTCCCAGTGATTTTGATACGAGGATCGATTAGTCCGTAAATAATATCAACAATTAAAATTGAAACTAGTAATAAAACACTAAAGAACACTGTTGTACCCATAATTACGGTATAATCTCGATTTGTAATACTTTCAACAAATTCATTTCCTAACCCAGGTATAGCAAAAATTCTTTCGATTATAAAACTACCTGTTAGTATAGCTATAACGAGCGGCCCTATGTATGATATAACTGGTAAAATTGCATTTCTTATGCCGTGTCGATAAATCGTAACACGACCACTTAATCCTTTTGCTTTAGCTGTTTTTATGTAGTCTGAGTTAAGTACATCTAACATACTTGATCGCATTAAACGTGCAATAAATGCTAGCGGTGTTGTTGCTAACGCTATTGCCGGTAAAATACTATGTGCAAATGTGTCAAATCTTGCCACAGGCAGCATTTGTAATTTGAAGGCAAAAACGTATTGTAAAATTGTAGCTAGGATAAAGCTAGGTACTGAAATTCCTAATACTGCAAATATCATCGCAGCATAATCTCCAAACTTATTATGATAGAGCGCTGCTAACACTCCTAAAAATACACCCACTGATAAGGCTAAGAAAATTGCTTCTAATCCTAATATAAACGAGTAAGGGAAACTTCTATTAATAATACTATTAACACTTTGCCCCTTTTGTTTAAAAGATGGTCCGAAATCCCATTTAGCAACATTGACTAAATAATCTTTATATTGAATATATAATGGTTCGTTTAAACCGTAAGCTTCATTCAATTGTTCTTCAATCTTAGGTGGGACTTTTCTTTCAGATGTAAACGGTCCACCTGGTGCAGCTTGCATCAGGAAAAAGGTAATTGTTACGATAAAAAACAATGAAATAACAATATAAACTAATCTTTTTAAGATATATTTTAACACTTGTTTGCACCTCCAATAATAAAATCCATTCATTTTACTTATATAAAATAATCTTTATTTTAAAATTATCCAAGTTATTCTTGTTCAAATAAATAAGGGGTGACCAGAGATCACCCCTCTTAAAAACTAATTATTATTACTCTTCAGCAATATAACCCCACTTGTACTGGATAGTTCCAATTGGTGATACCGTAATATCCTTCACATTATCTTGATGTGCATAAAGGTTTGTATAGAAGTAAACTGGATTAATTACCATTTGATCCATAAATAATGCTTCTGCTTCTCTTAAAATATCACGACGTTTGTCTGAATCAAGCTCTGTACGTGACTTTTTAATTAATTCCTTATACTCATCATTTTCCCAGTTCGTATAGTTATTTCCACCTGTTGATTCAAAGATTTCTAAGAAGTTAATTGCATCGTTAAAGTCAGCAATCCAACCGATACGACCTATTTGATAATCTCCCTCACCTAGTGAATCAAGGTATACTGCCCACTCTTCGTTACTTAATTCTACATCAACTTCTAGATTATTTTTCCACATTTCTTGAGCTGCTTGTGCAATTGCTGCATGCCCTTCATCTGTATTATAAGATAAATAAACTGTTGGTAGTGTATCAAGTCCCATTTCTTCTAAACCTTTTTCTAAATATTCTTTTGCTTTTTCAACGTCATTATCTTTAAAGTAACCTTCTTCATTTTCTTCAAACATTGAAGGTGGTACTAATGCCATAGCTGGCTTTTGTTCACCTTGTGTAACATTATCAACAATACTTTGACGATCTAATGATAAAGCAAATGCTTTACGAATATTTTCATTGTTAAATGGTTCTTCTTCATGGTTAAACGTATAATAGTATAGTCCACCACGGTCAGTTATTTCTAATTCATCATTTTCTTTCATTGACTTAATTGCTGCTAATGGCACTGAACCTGTAGGATCTCCTACCCAGTCAAGGTCGCCATTTTGGAATAATTGTAACTCTGTTGATTCTTCTTCAATCATGTTCATGTTAATTGTTTCTAACTTAACTGTATCTGCATCCCAGTAATCTTCATTCTTTTCAATTGTAATACTATCTTTATGAGCCCAATCTACTAATTTAAATGGTCCATTAGTTACAAAATCGTCTCCTGCATCAAGTGACCAGTCTTCATTAGCTGATGTTACTTCTTCATTAATTGTATAATAAGTATAAAATGCTGTTAACTCTAAGAAATATTCTGTTGGTTGTTCTAACTCAACTACTAGTGTCTGATCATCTTCAACTGTAATTCCTACATCATCTAATGATCCACCGTTTTCTTTAGCATCTTCTGCTCCTTTAATCGGATATAACTGATACGCATAGTCTGCATCTGGATTTTCTGGATCTAATACCCATTTCCACGCATATTCAAAATCACTTGCTGTTACTGGGTCTCCATTTGTCCATGTTGCATCTTCACGTAATTTAAATGTATAAGTCAATTCATCTTCAGAAACATCCCAGCTTTCAGCCATTCCTGGTACAATTTCTTCATCTTGATCTACTCGCGTTAATCCTTCAAAAACTTGATACAATACAGCACTTGATGTTGTATCAGTCGACATTCCTGGATGTAATGAAGGTGGTTCTGATTTTATGTTAACATCTAATACTTGCTCTGCTGCAAGTCCTTCTTCACCGTTTGATCCTGATTCTTTATCATTTCCTTTACTATCGTCTCCACCGCATGCTGCTAGCAAAATACTAAGCGCAAAAAACAATGTAAGGATTGACCATCTTTTTAAATTCATCTATGTATACCTCCTTATTATTTTGCAAACTTTCTAAAAATTTTGTTTGCCTCTGTATTATACATTTTTTTTTTTTTTTTTCCACTGTTTTATTGTGAATTAATCGAGTTTTCTCAATGTCTGAATATTCGTTCATTTCGGACATTGTCACAACAATGAAAACGGTTACTATTAAATTAAAAAAACATGAAAAAACAGGTATATTTTTTTATGTTTAATGGTATATTTAAGGTACGAATTATTTTCTCGGAAAATGTTTTTTCTTAGATTTAATTTTGTAAAATAGGAGGGCTAAAATGATTGAAATTAAAAACCTTACACAAGATTTCTCAAATGGAAAAGGTATTTTTGATGTTAGTTTCAATGTTAATAAAGGTGAAGTTTTTGGTTTTCTTGGCCCTAATGGTAGTGGAAAGACAACGACAATTCGCCATTTAATGGGTTATATGAAACCCCAAGTAGGTCAAACAACGATAAATAATTTAGATACTTGGAAAAACCAGTCAGAAGTTCGTAAATCGCTTGGATATCTTCCTGGGGAAATCTCTTTTTTAGATGGTTTAACAGGAGAGTCTTTTTTAAATATGATGGTAGGAATGCAAGGTATAAACAACAAGTCTAGACGAGAAGACTTGATTGAATTATTTCAACTCGATACAAAATTATCAATTAGAAAGATGTCAAAAGGAACAAAGCAAAAAGTAGGAATTATTACTACCTTTATGCACGATCCAGATATTTATATTCTTGATGAACCTACTGCTGGCCTCGATCCTTTAATGCAAAAAACATTTATAGACCTTGTTTTAAAAGAAAAATCTAGAGGAAAAACATTCTTAATATCTTCTCATAGTTTACCTGAAATTGAACGGACATGTGACAGAATTGCAATAATAAGAGAAGGTAAAATTGTTACAATCAAAGATATTCATGAACTCCATTCAATGCAACGAAAGTCTTTTAACATCACTCTGTCAAAAAAAGAAGATGTTATTGCTCTACTTGAATCAGAACTAACTGTTGAAAAAGTTAATGATTTTATTGTTCGAATTGATATTCAAAATAATTATGACATGTTTTTTAATACTTTGTCTAAATATCACGTCAAGAATATTAGTGCAGATGACATGAGTCTTGAGCATACTTTTATGGAGTATTACAAAAGAGAGGACGTGTCCTTATGAGTTTATCTCTCTATAAGCAAATGATGAAAACTAATATGAAAATGTTTCTTGGTTTTGCTATAGGTTCAGCCATTTATGTTTCACTGATGACAACTCTTTTTCCTATGATAGAAGATAACATGGCACAAATTGATGAAATGTTAGTTATTTTTCCAGAAGCGTTAATGCGTGCTTTAGGATTAGAATCTATGAGTACTTATAGTCAGTTTATTGCAGTGGAATATTATGGTTTATTTTATTTATTTATTGTAGGTGTTTTTACAATCATTATCTCCATTCACTTAATTGCCAGACTTGTTGATCAAGGGTCAATGGCTTATCTACTTTCTACTCGTGTTTCGCGTGCTAAAATAGCTACCACACAAATTGTTGTATTAATTAGCGGATTATTAATGATTCACATTGTCACTTTCGGTTCTGGTTATTTTTTTGCTAAATTATCAATAGGCTCAGAGAGTGAGCTTGCTTTGTTTGAGTTTTTTCAAATCAATTTAATTGGCTTTCTTTTATTTTTTGCAATAGGCGGCTATTCACTTCTTATTTCTACTTTATTTAATGATGAAAAGAATGCTTTCGCACTAGCGGGCGGGATTACATTTATTTTTTATGGCATAGACATGATTGGTAAAATTGTTGCTGAGATTGAATGGATCAGAAGCTTTAGTTTATTTTCCTTATATGAACCTAGCAAAATAGCAAATGGAGATGCAAATATCTGGTTGTCTTTAACTATCTTTATGGTCATTGGGATAATTGGCTATGTGCTTAGCATTCTCATTTTTAAAAAACGCAATTTACCAATATAAATCTGTCTTAAAATAAAAGCAACCTACTTCACAATTGAAGTAGGTTGCTTTTATTTTCACTTAGCATATTTTGGTTCGGCAACTTTCACAATTTGCTTTCCTATGTTTGTTCCCTTAAATAATCCAAGAAATGCATTAATGGTTTGATCAAACCCTTCGACGATCGTTTCTTCATATTTTATCTTACCTTCTTTTAGCCATTTACCTAAATCTCTAGCAGCAATATGAAAATCGTCTGAATAATTTCCAACCGTAAAGCCTTGCATTAACACACTATTTTTTATTAATAGACCTTGAACGCGTGGCCCCACATCAGGTGTTGTTAAATTATATGATGAAATAGCACCACATACTGGAATGCGTGAATTTCTATTCATATATGTCATAACTTCGTCTGAAATGTCACCACCAACATTATCATAATAAATATCAACACCTTCTGGTAGTGCATTTTTCAATTTTGTTTTAAAATCATTATCTTTGTAATTTATAGCAGCATCAAATCTTAATTCATCAAGTAAATAATTTACTTTTTCAGCTGTTCCTGCGATACCAACTACTTTTGCACCTTTTAATTTAGCAATTTGACCAACAAGAGATCCAACAGCACCTGAAGCGCCTGAGATAACTACTGTTTCATTTTCTTTTGGCTTACCAATATCTAATAAACCAAAATATGCTGTTAAACCTGGCATACCTAACACACCTAAGTGGCTAGATATCGGGGCAAGAGTAGGATCAATTTTTCGTACTTCTTTTTCATTTACAAGGCTATATTCAGACCACTTTAAGTTTCCTGTAACAATATCACCTTGCTTAAAATCTTCAAGTTTTGATTCAACGACTTCGGCAACAATGCCACCAGATATTGCTTCGTTTAATTCAAATGGAGGAATGTACGACTTAGCATCATTCATTCTTCCTCTCATATATGGATCAACTGATAAGTACAATGTTCTCACCAATAGTTCATTTTCTTTTGGAGTAGGGATTGATGTTTCAACAAATTCAAAGTTATCCATTGTAGGCATTCCTACAGGTCGACTTGTTAAATGAATTTCAGTATTTCTTGTTTCTGTCATAATAAATCCTCCTTAGAAATCAATCGTATCTTACAGATTACGGTTTGTGTAATTCTTTGTCAATCTAAGAAGCTTCGGCTAATAGATTACATAAAATTTAATCATTTTATGATTGTTGTTTCTTTTTTTTAGTTTCATTCTTTAACACTTGTTTATATCGATACCTTTGTCTGTAGCCATAAGTACTATCTCGAACAACACTTTCACTTTCTAATCCCACACCAATGGCACCAGTTATTGTCGATAGTGAAGCTGCAAACCAAGCTATATTAACATAATCTATCCATGTTGCTGATGAACTTAAGTTTAATGTCTCTCCTAGAAAACCAGGTGGAATTAAAATAGATGACAACATTAAAAATAAACTAAATACCACAAGGTAATATACACTCACAGCAATTAACAAAGTTGATAGCGTTGTTAAGTTGTACAGTCTACTAACTCGTTTATGTGCACTTGTTTTAACAGGCTCCCACAATTCATGAGCGATAATTACCCATGCTGACATGCCGATAATTGCTGCAGCAGTAATTGCACTTAGTCGCCAATTTGAAAATAAATGACTTAATTTCCACATTGTTGTAAATGCGAGTCCGAATCCACCCGTTGTAAAAGCAATGGCAACTACTCCCGTTAAACTCGACATCATTTGAAGTGGGTTATTTGCATAAGTCATGCCGAGTAATAAACGAATTAATCCACTATATTTTGGATACACTACATACCGAATATGCTTATTTTTTGTTTCTTTTAAAGTTAAATTCATCCTTTTAACAGGTGAGATTGGAAAGTCACGCCAAATTAAACTAGATCTTTGATTTGTCTTTAAATTAAAATCTTGATTATCAACATCTTTAAACATATAAATAATTGTACGACTGATTTTTTTTACAAGTGATCCCCAGCCAAAGGCAGGTAAAGAAATTAAAATAACATTTTTATCTTTGTTAATATCACTAGCAACAACGTATTGTTGATGAAAAACAGGTAAATCAGTTAAACAAACGATATAATCCCATTCATATAGCTCTTTTAAGTGTTTTGCTTTTGTAAATAGTTCTTCAATTGTTTCAGCTGCGCCTGTTAGGGGGTCAACGTCATATTCAACATGCCATTTCACTTGGTCTGATATATGATGCATTAAATAAGTAGGTAATTTATCGACGATTTTTCCTGCCAGATTCTCTGCCAACTCTGGTGATGCGATTAAACCTACTTGATAGGATTTTTTCATGATTCATCCTGCTCCTTGTGCGATTGCTGGACACCATCGTATGACGTTTTGGCATCTTCGTCTCTTTCGTCTTGTTTTTCTATTTCATAATATCTATTTCTTTGTCGGTAGGAGTAAGTCACTTCACGTATTTTTTCTTCTTTTTCAACTGTCGCTCCCACAGCACCAACAAGTATGCTCAGTGAAGTTGTTAACCAAGCTAACCTTAGATAATTTTCTATAGATTCATCAGCACCTTCATTTATTACCTCATCAAAGATACCTTCTGGAACAAATAAAGAGATACTTAATAAAAACAAGATAAATAAAACGAGATAGTTAATAAATGTAATCACAAATAAAGTAATAACTGTCGTCACATTGTAAAGTCGCCGGTACTGACTTTGACTTTTTGACGTTGGTTTTTCCCATAGATGATGTGCAAAAATAATCCAAACGACCATACCTAACATCGACAGTATCATTAGTGCGATAAAGCGTTTAGGAGTATATGAAACACTTAATTGCCAGGGTGTTGAAAATATTGAAATATAAATACCTGTTGCAAAAGCAAGTGTTAGCATTTTTTTAAGTGCACCGATTGCTCGCCAAGGGCGATTAGCAAAAACCATGCCTGATAAGATTCTTAACCAACCAATTATTTTAGAATTTAACACGAATCTAATATCTGTTTCGGCATCTTCTTCTGGCTCAACTCGCATAACTTTTGAAAATAAAAATCGCCAATCTATTCGTGTTGTCACTTCTTTTTCAATATCGTCTTCATTATGTTTATAAAGTAATTCAGTTATATGCGTTATCGCTTTACTAATTCTTTTCTTTAACGGAAAGGCACCAAATGAAGGGAGAGAAATAATTCCAACATGATGTGTCGTACTCACATCAGCAATCACCGCTTTTTCCTCAGAAAAGCTTGGTAAGTCGGTAATGGAAATAGCATAATCCCATCCATGGGTTTCTTTGAATTCAATCACTTGATTCATTATTTCATTCACATATTCTGCTGCACCGACAAATATACCAACTTTTACTTCGATATCCCAATCTATTTGTGAACTAACTTGGTTTTCAAGGCTTGTTTTTAGTTGATCAGCAACTTGATTAATAATTTTTGCTGGTAAATCAGGTGATGGAATTAAGCCCACTTTCTTTTTCAACTTTTCTCTCCCCCTTTCTTTTTTCAATTAGTTTTTACTTCCCCCGAATCGTTATCTTTAAAACTTAAAAAGCCGACTTAATTTAAGAGTCAGCTTTTTAAATTTATTTGTTTGTCTAGCCACCTTAAAGCTTCTTCTTTATTGTTTACTTCATCATTTAGTATCGCTATATCTAAATCTGACAATAACTTAGAGAAATAATTACTTGGCTTTAAACCTTGGTTAATTAAATCTTTTCCTGTTAAAAGTGTTGGTAATTCATGTCGTTTCTGTAAATAATCAATAATTAATGACTCGTTTGCAGTTGGTTGTTTAGTGATATAAAATAATATGGCTTCTGTAGAATAATCTTTCAAGAAAGGATGTAAATCACCCATTTGCTTAATCTTATCCCACTTATCGATTTCAGCTAAATCAACAACTTCTTTTATAAATTTATTATCATGCTTTGTTAAAGCAAATGATTTTGCTTTATTTAAGTTATTTGCTTCATAAAATGGCATCACATAATAAGCAAACCATCCGGATTGATTTATCATTTTATTGTTTTTATATAATTCGTGTAGACGCATTGCATGATTTAAACTTTTTTCTTCGTGTATTTTTTTCACGCCAAATTGCTCATAAAACTTAAGTTCAAACAGTCGATGAATTGACTTAACAGGGTTCTCTTCTTTAAATAATCGCATTATTTCCCCTAAAATTCGATTAGCTGATACGTCTGTCATACTTGAAATAGATTGCAGGGCAAGATTTTCTGTTTGTTCATCCATTTTAAAGTTAAATCGTGTTTCAAATCGAATACCGCGCAAGATACGTGTTGGATCTTCAATGAAACTTAAGTTGTGCAAGATTTTTATTCTTTTTTCTCTTAGGTCAAGTTGACCTTTAAATGGATCTATTAGCTTTCCAAAAGCATCTTCATTTAAATAAATCGCCATCGCATTAATTGTAAAATCACGACGGTATAAATCTTCTTTTAATGTTGATGTCTCAACATCTGGTAAGGCTGCAGGATGTTCATAATATTCTAAGCGTGAAGATGTAATATCAATCTCTATTCCTGATGGGTGCGTCCATGTAGCTGTTTTAAAACTTTCATGATAGATCACTTCGCCACCATAATCTTCATATAGCTTTTTAGCAAATACCATACCATTTCCTTCAACAACTAAATCCACATCATCATTTGGTTGTTTCAATAAAATGTCTCTAACAATGCCTCCGATTAAGTAAACCGGCATATTTGCTTCTTTAGCACTTCGACTTATTTTTTTCAATAATTGATATATCTCTTCAGGCAATTGCTCTGCCATATCTGTTTGTAAATTAGTTTTTAAGTTCAAACGTTTTGTTTTTCCAAGATTTTCTTTCAATTTCTTATTATGCATCATTTCAATAATGTTTGTTCTGGAGACAATACCGATCAACTGATCATTTTCAACAACTGGAATGCGTCCGATATTACGGTCTATAATCAGTTGCTGAATCTCTTCTTCTGTTGTATCTGGATTAATTGTAACGACTTGTGTGCTCATATAAGCTTTGACTGGCGCATGACCTAAGCCATGATGGGTTGCTTTTTCTAAGTCACGTCGTGTAAGCATCCCTAACAACTTACCTTTTTCAACAACCGGAAAGCCACTATGTCCATATCGGAACATTAAATGACCCGCTTCATCAATCGTTGTTTCTGGTAAAATTGTTTTAACCGGATGTGTCATCATGTCACGTGCTGTAATTGCTGGCATTAGCATTGATTCAAGATTATTTTCGACATCTTTAATAATTTCTGTAAAGTTTCCATTTTTTATTGACGCTGAACCTGCTTGTTGGTGACCGCCACCATCCCACCTATTTAGAAGCGGAATTAAATTAACGCGCTCAGAATGTGCACGGCCAATAATATAGATTCGATTTTTCATTCGAACGACAATTAGTGTTGCATCAGCATCTGTAATTTCAGCTAGTTTTTCAACGAGTGTTGCTAGTCCTTTTGTGTACTTATCTGCTTGGTATGTACTTACTACAATTTGTAAGCCATCAATATAATATGGTGTTAAGTTTTGAAACAAATGATTTAATATATTTTGTTGCTCTGGATGGAGTATTTCATCTGAAAAACGATTAATAATTTCTAAATCCATTCCTTTTTGCATTAAATAACTTGCTGCTTCTAGATCGCGTGCTGTCGTATTGTTGTTTGTAAATGCACTTGTATCTGTATAAATACCTAATCCAAATAATGTTGCTTCAAATGGTGATAGCGTTAATTTCTTTTCTTTTATTTCTTCAATTAAAAGCGTGACTGCTGCTCCGACAGGTTCAATTTTACCTGTATATTCTTTCACATCATCTGCCGCTTTAAGGTGATGATCATAAATAATTATCTTTAGTTTTTCATGGTTTAATTCATTTGTATAATCGCTCACACGAGCTAACGAAGCCTCATCCACCATTATTAGCTCTGTCACTTCTTGAAAATCAATTTGACTATCTTGAATTAAATTTAATTTTTCACGATAAATTGTTAAGAATTGACTGACAGTGACATTTTGTTTATCTGAAATAATAACTTGTGCATTCGGATAGAGTTTTTGAGCTGCAATCATTGAAGCTAATGCATCAAAATCTGTATTAATATGAGATATAATAATTTGCACATTTATTCCTCCTAGCATTGAATACCTCTTCTTATCATACACCATTCTTTTATTTCGAGCTTAAAAATAGTTTATCTTCCATTAGCATACCAAGCTTACTTTATTAATAGATAAGCATTTGCTATACTTTATTTAAAGAAAGGGTGCATTTAATATGATTATTCGCAAACAGAATGATTCATTTATTATGATTGAACAACATCACCATGCACACATTTCTAAAGAAATCATAACACATTGGAAAGGTCATTTTTTAAATAACGATTCTATGGTAATTCTGTTTTATACGCTATTCAAATGCATGATTATGGTTGGGATTTCTTTGATAAACAACCTTTTTGGAATGATAAAATAAATGAACCTTATTCTTTTATCAATTTTCCAATCATACCTAAAACAGTTCTTTATACTGAGGGTGTCAATAAAGTAGAACAAAAAGATCCTTATGCTGCAGCTTTATGCAGCGCTCATTATATTGATTTTATGAAAAACGATGAAACCGATGACGTGCTTTTATATTTAAATCATGAGCGAAATAGAATTAAACGCATTTTAAAACAATACCCTCACATTAAGTCTGAAGTTTTTTGGCAACATTTGGCGTTGTTAAAATTTGCTGATAATATTTCTTTATACGTTTGTTTAAACGAACCAGGTACAAGTCCGGATAACCAACATTATTTTTTCAAAAATGGTATTCCAATTTCTATTCAAACGATTAAAACAAATCTTATTGATGCAAAGTGGGTAAGTAAAGATGCGATTGCTTTAACAGGCTTACCACAAGTCCCTTCATTTTCGGTTTTATTAAAACAAAAAAGACTTACTCAACAAGATATTTTAAAAAAAGGATTAGTTGATCTTTATCAAACTACATCATATGAACACATAAACCTTAATTTTATCACGCATAAAAATTAAATAAAAAAATAATAAACCACCTAAAGACGTTAGTATCTCTAGGTGGTTTATATTATTGCTGTAAGTTAAATGCTTCTGCTAATAATTCATAAGATTTATGACGTGCTGGTTTATCTGTAATCATATTAGCAATAATCAATTCATCTATTTCTGTTTCTTTTTGATATTGTAAAATTTGCTCTTTTACACGTTCAGGATTACCGATTATAAACTTATCTTTATTTTCTTTTCGAACCTGTTTTTCTTCATCTGTATAAACATGTTCACGCGCTTCTTTTAGTGTAGGTGGTGGTAATTTGTATTGTCCTGTCATCCACCTAACCCATTGTAATTCTGCAGGGTGTGCTATCTCTTTTGCTTCTTCATCGGTTTCGGCACAAACAACAATCATTGCAAGCATACTATAGGGCTTATTTAAATATTTAGAGGGTTTAAAGTTTTTTCGGTAAGCTTTTAACATCGGCACGGCGATACTCGGATTGATTTGACCAGCAAAAGCAAAACCTAAACCTAATTGTGAAGCAATACTCATGCCACCATCACTTGAACCTAACATAAATATATCTGGCCTTAATGATTTACTTGCTGATGGTGTAATTTTATTATACGGATGAGCTTCAGGAAAGTCTTGATCAAAAAATGCTAGGATTTGCATAAGTTGACTCATAATCATCTCACCAGTTAAAGGTTCATTATTATTTCTTAACACAGCATTTGTCAAACCGTCTGTACCTGAAGCGCGACCCATTCCTAAATCTATTCTTCCAGGATGAAGTGCTTCAAGTAACGAAAAATTTTCAACTACTTTTAAAGGACTATGGTTTGGGATCATAATACCACCAGAACCGATTCGAATGTTTTTTGTAAGTGCAGCAGCATGTGCTACTAAGATATCTGGTGATGTGCTCATTTGATATGCTGTATTATGGTGTTCGGCAAACCAATATCTCGTATACCCTAACTTATCAGCTAATTGAACAAGTTCTGTTGAATTTCTTAATGTCTCTTCAGGCGTTTCATTATTATAAATTGTAGCTAAATCTAAAATTGATAATTTCATCATGATTTCCTTTCGATAAAAATTTATTCATCATGTTCATGTAAATAAGGACTCATTGTTCAAGCTCCGCTTCAGGGAATGCTTTTTTAAATATTAGAATATGAATTTACAAAAGTTCCCCTTTTTTTTTACTTTAGATACGGTTAATCATTAGTGATTAAAGATTGCATACCGCTTCTGATTAAAACATGCTCTAACAAATTCTCAATAATTTCCCATATATCTACCTTAGCATATTTTTCCTAAACAGGAATGACAATGTCTGCTTCATGAATATATCAGCCTAATATAGGCTAACGTGGTAACGGCTTAAATGCTTCGTGTCGTTTAACTCTTTATCTTTTAGAGATTATTTTTCACTTCTTGATTTAATTTACCTGACAAAGTGATTTTTCACCGTTTAATACACGATCCACTTCTTCTGAGATTAACATAGCTGTTCGCGACTGCGCTTCAACAGTAAGTCCTGCAATATGCGGTGACAAAATGATACCTTGAGAAGTTGCTAGAGGTGAATCTTTTTCAATTGGTTCTTTTTCTAAAACGTCTAAATAAGCACCCGCAATATCTTTATTTTTTACTGCCTCTACAAGATTTGCTTCATTGATAATGCCACCACGTGCAGAGTTAATCACATAAGCACTTGGTTTCATTAATTTAAAGGCAGGTAGATCTAATAAATATTTCGTTGATTCTGTTAATGGCACATGCACAGAAACAAAGTCAGAGACTTTTAGAATTTCTGTGACTGTTGCAACTTGTTTAATGCCCGTTTCTTGAACAACATGATCAAAGGGGGCGACAAATGGATCATAACCAATCACGTCCATTCCAAAGACTTTTGCACGTTTAGCAACCCGATGTGATATTTCACCCATTCCAATTAATCCAAGGACTCGGTTATTTAATTCAATACCTGTAAATTGTTTACGATTCCAATTTCCCTTTCTGACATCCTCATTTGCTAGTCTTAATGAACGAGAGGCATCTAACATTGCAGCTATTACATATTCAGAAACAGATGTTGCATTAGCATTTCGTGCAGAAATAACAGGTATCTGGCGTTCTTTTGCACCAGTCAAATCAATGTTATCTAAGCCTACGCCTAAACGTCCTATAACTTGAGTTTTTTTAGCAGCATTTAAAAATTCAGTATCAACTTTTGTTTCATTTCTAACAATCACAGCATCATAATTAGGAAGTAATTTAATTAACTCTTTACGTTTTCTGGATAATTCCATGTCATAATCCACTTCGTACCCTTTATTTTTTAAGTCATTGAGGCCATCTTCCCACATTAATTCAGTTACTAATATCTTCATATTTAATCACTCCTTTTATTATATTAATACATTCATGTATCCGCTTTCATTTAGTTATGTGTCGAATGTCGACAAAGGATCTTTTTATTATTCTAACATAGTCTGAATAAACAACAACTCTTTATTTAAGCTTACTCATTTTGTTGAGTCAGTTATTAATGAATGATATGATTTATCTATCTTTTAACAATTGATTTGACAACACTAAGTAAGGAGGGCTTTGCTGATGACTTGGACTTTGAAAAAGTTTCAAGACTTATCTGTTTTTGAACTTTATAGCATTCTAAAAGCAAGAGTTGATATTTTTGTTGTTGAACAAAGCTGTGCTTATCCTGAAATAGATAATTATGATCAACAAGCCATGCACTTATTTTTGAAAAGCAATGAAAACTTAATTGCTTATGTGCGCATTTTACCTAAACATACTAAATATAACGAAGTTTCAATTGGTCGAGTCCTCGTATTAAAAGACTACCGCTTTCAAGGTTATGCAACTAAAATTATGCAAAAAGCGATTCATTATATTATAAATGAATGGCAAGAGCAGACAATTAAAATTCAAGCTCAACATCACTTAAAAAATTTTTATTCATCTTTGGGGTTCAAACAAATCTCTGATGTTTATCTAGATGATAATATTCCGCATATTGATATGATTTTAACAAAATAAATGGTTAGCAAACTTTTTTGCTTAATAACTATTTTTAAACGATACGTTATTTTCTCTCGTAAAATTTGTTAATTATTTAGTGTCTTTGTAACAAGAAAGCTTGATATCATTTAATGATCGTTAATAGTTACTTAACTTTGATAACTTAATATTGTCCACGTATAATAATAACTAACTTTTTACTTTGTAATGTCATTTGCTTGAGAGGATGAAGATTCATCAATTTTATAAGAAAAATGTTAAAACATAAAAAAATGATTGTAATTATATTTTCAATTTTAGCTATAGTTGGTGGTATTGCCCAATTTGGCGTTTCAGTTAATTACAATATGACAGACTATTTACCTGCTAATGCCCCTTCTACAGTCGCGATTGATGTTATGGATGAAGAATTTTCCGGAAATATCGCTAATACGCGCGTTATGATTAAAGATGTTAATATCCAAGAAGCTCTCCAGATGAAAAAACAATTATCAGATGTAGATGGTATCTCTGGTGTGATGTGGCTTGACGATGTCGTTGATTTAAAGACACCACTTGAACTGGTTGATAAAGACATTCTTGATACATATTATAAAAATAATCATGCTCTATTTACCTTTGAAGTTGAAGAAGGTAAGGAGGTTCCAGTTACAGATGAAATTTATAACATAATCGGTGAAGAAAATGCACTTGCTGGAGATGCTCTTGATGTTGCAATTTCTCAAAAAGCAACTGGTCAAGAAACTTTTAATGCAGCAGCAATTTTAGTACCCATCATTATTTTAATTTTATTACTTTCAACACGTTCATGGATTGAACCTGTTTTTTTCTTAATTGCAATTGGTATTTCTATTTTAATAAATTTAGGAACAAACTTATTTGTTGGTGAGATTTCTTTTATTTCACAATCTGTTGCCCCAATTTTGCAACTAGCTGTTTCTCTTGATTATGCTATATTTCTCTTACATCGGTTTGATGACTACAAAGACCGAATAGAAGATCCAACTGAAGCGATGACTTTAGCAATTAGACGTTCTTTTCCTGCTATTACAGCTAGTGCTGCTACTACTTTTTTTGGTTTCATGGCACTGACCTTTATGGACTTTGAAATTGGAGCAGATTTAGGGATTAATTTAGTAAAAGGGATTTTACTTAGCTTTATTAGTATTATGGTTTTCTTACCAGCTTTAACATTGTTATTATTCCCTTTAATTGAAAAAACGCGTCATAAACAATGGATTCCGAATAAATACAATATCGGTAAATATTTAATCAAATTAAGAATTCCTGTCCTTATATTAATCGCAATTGTTCTCATTCCAGCATTTATTGCTCAAAGTAAAACAAACTTTATTTATGGAATGGGCGATATTCCCGAAGACACACGTGCGGGTCAAGATACGATTAAAATTGACGAAGCTTTTGATAAATATACCCCACTTGTGTTACTCGTTCCTGAGGGTGATTTAGCGCGTGAAGACAAATTAACAAGTGAACTTGATACATTACCTGAAATAAAAAGTATTATTTCCTATACCAGTGCTGTAGGTGTAGCAATTCCGCCTGAATATTTAGATGAGTCGGCAAAAGATCAATTCTTTTCCGAAAATTATAGTCGGATTATTTTAAATGCAACGACTGACACCGAAGGTAAAGAAGCTTTTGCATTTGTTGATAAAGTTAGGGACATTACGAAAAAATATTATGGTGATACCTTCCACGCAACTGGTGAGAGTGTGACATTATCTGATATGAAAGTCATTGTCGAAAAAGATAATACACTAGTTAATATTTTAACTGTTGTCACAATCGGACTTGTGTTATTTATCACATTCAAGTCTATTTCTATGCCAATTGTTTTACTATTAACTATTCAAGCATCTGTTTGGATAAACTTAGCCGTACCATACTTCTCAAATGATCCACTGGTGTATATTGGTTATTTAATTATTAGTATTGTTCAATTAGCTGCAACAGTGGATTACGGTATTTTATTTTCAGAAAGTTACACCAATTTCCGCCAAGAGATGAGTGCTAAAGATGCGATTAAAAAAACAATTAATGAAAATATTTTTTCAATAGCTGTACCTGCATCAATTCTTTCAAGTGTTGGATTTATTTTATGGTTTACTTCATCAGACCCAATTATTTCATCGATTGGTATCTTACTTGGACGCGGAACATTACTTGCATTTACACTTGTCGTCTTGTTATTACCGGCTTTATTACTTGTCTTTGATAGATTCATCGAAAAAACAACTTGGAAACCTAATTTTTATAAAAAAAGGAAGTGATTACTTGTTATTAAAACGTCTTGGCATTAGTTTCATCAGCTTTATTCTTATTTTCACAATGATTCCAATTACTGCTTTAGCGAAAACAGATGAAAATAAAACTTATGTTAAGGATGAAGTTATTTATGCAAATTTATCTGCTAATGGAAATGTAAATGATATGTATGTTGTTAATTCATTTCAAATTGATCAAGCTGGTCAATTTATTGATTACGGAACATATGATAATGTTCGTAATTTAACAGACTTAACCGATGTTACAATAAAAAACGAAAATGAAGTCCATTTTAAAGCAAATGAAGAGTTTTATTATCAAGGTGCGCTTAAAAAACAATCTTTACCATGGGATATATCAATTACATATCTGCTAGATGGAGAAAAAATGGAGCCAAAAGACCTTTTAGGTGCGAGTGGTGAATTAACTATTCAAATTGAAACTAAAAAAAATGAAGATATTGATCCAACTTTTTTTGAATATTATCTCTTACAAGTTAATTTAACGTTTGACCCGCTTCACTTTAAAAATATCATTGCACCTAAAGGTACCGAGGCTAATGAAGGTAAAAATAAATTAATGACTTTTAGTGTCATGCCTGATAAAGAAGAAGTTATGATTGTGACAACTGATGTAACAGATTTTAAAATGGAACCTATTGAAATGAGCGCAGTTCCCGCTAACATTGGCTTTGAAAGTCCTGATACAAAAGAATTATCAAGCGATATGCAAGCTTTATCAAATGCTATTCGTGATATTAATGACGGAGTTGCCGAATTAGAAGATGGGGCTACTGAATTAAGTAAAGGAGCTTTTGAGTTAAGTAATGGATCAGATCAATTTTTAAACGGAATAAATGAATTAAATAACTCGTCTGATCAACTCATTAACGGCTCTGAAGAGATTCTGAATGCTTTTAATCAAATTAATCAGATGCTTGGAAATATACCCGAAATACCTAGTGGAATAGATAGTGATTTAAAACAAATACCAGATACTTTAAATTCTCTGTCTAGTGAATTAAGAAAGATTGCAAGGTTCGTTGGTCAAATACAAACAGAAGTTGATAATTTACCTGATATCACTTTAAACGAAAGTGAGATTGAACAGCTTATTCAACTTTTAAATGACATTAATACGAGCATTCAAGAAAGTCAGCTCCAGACAGGTGCAGATAACGAAGAAATAGACGAAGACCTACAAGCAGATCTAGAAAAAAAAGCTCAAGAAAATAAAAATTTAATCGATGAACAAATTAACCAAAGTATTAAACGACTAGAATTAATGGGGGAATCTGTTAATCTTTTAGATGGTATTAAAACAGAGGTACCTAATGATGCTAAAGGTTCGATAATTGAGATGGCAGATGAAATTGATCAATTTTCACAAGGCATTGATGGCGCGATGGGTAGCTTATCTATGTTAGATGATTTAAATGAATTAACTAGTGGCTTATCACAGTTTGCTACAGAATACAAAAAGTTTCATAATGGTTTAGTTGCCTATACAGATGGTCTTAATCAATTAGCAACATCTTATAATGAGCTCAATCAAGGAACCAATCAATTAGCTAAAGGTACATCTGATTTAAAAGATGGTATCAGTCAATTACAAGATGGAACTCAAGAACTTAGAGAGGAAACAAAAGATCTTTCTGGTCAACTTGAATCTGAAATTGATAAATTTATGGAAGACTTTGATTTCTCAGATTTTGAACCACTTTCTTTTGTTTCTGATTTAAATAAAAACATTGGTGTTGTCCAATTTGTTTTTCAAACTGAAGCGATTGAAAAAGATGAACCTGAAGATAAACCCAAAGAAGAAGAGACTCCAAAAAACTTCTGGGACCGCTTCTTAGACTTATTTAGATAAAAAAATCGAACGTGCTTTTAGACAGATTCTAAAAGCGCGTTCGATTTTTTATGTTTGTGGTTTACTTTTAATATAAAATGAAAGAATTAAACCGATAACAGCGATCACTGTTGCTGCGTAAAATGACATATTTACACCATGAATTAATCCGTTTAATCCTGCTTTTGGAATCGCAGTCGTTGACATGATTGTGACTAATACAGCTGTTCCAATTGCACCTGCCATTTGTCTAAATGTATTACTCATTGCTGTTCCATGTGGAATCAAATAATCAGGTAATTCATTAAGTCCTGCTGTTGTCACAGGCATCATTACCATAGAAATAGATGACATTCGAATCATATTCATCACTGCCAGATAGGTTAGTGAGGTATCTGTTGTAAGATTAGTAAATAAATAAGTCGTAATTACTAATATTGTAAAGCCTATAATTGCTAACCATCTCGCACCATACATATCAAATAGCCTTCCTGTAATAGGGTTCATTAACCCCGTTACTATCGCACCTGGAAGTAAGACTAAACCAGAATCAAGAGCAGATACTTCAAGCATATTTTGCATAAATAATGGTAAAATAACTGCCGTTCCGATCATTGACATAAATACAATCATACTTAGTCCTGTAGTCAAGCTATAGATTTTATATTGAAACACTCTAAACTCTAACATCGGCTCTTCTAATTTCAGTTGTCGCGCAATAAAGATAGCGAGTGAGATTGCACCTAAAATCATTGTGCCATAAACTTGAGCATTTCCCCAACCTACATTTCCAGCGATACTAAAACCATATAAAAGTCCACCGAAACCTAATGTTGATAAAATAATCGACGTCACATCTACTTTAATAGCTTTTTGTTCAGTTACATTTTTCAAGAAAATAAATGCACCGACAATTGTAAATAACGCGATTGGCAAGACAACAAAAAAGACGCTTCTCCAATGGAATTGATCAACTAACCAACCTGATAATGTTGGTCCAATCGCAGGAGCAAAAGCAATGATAAGACCAAACATTCCCATCGCTTGTCCTCTTTTTTCAATTGGAAAAACTAAAAATAAAATCGTTTGAAGTAAAGGCATCATGATTCCAGCTCCTGATGCTTGAAAAATTCTACCTAACATTAAGAGCGAAAACGTTGGTGCGACAGCTGAAATTGCAGTTCCAAGTGCAAATAAGCTCATCGCAGTTAAAAATAAACCACGTGTTGAAAAGCGTTGAATTAAAAATGCCGTTACGGGAATCATAATTCCATTTACTAACATAAAAACCGATTGTAACCACTGAACTGTACTTTCAGTTAAATTCAAATCAATCATAATTACTGGTAATGCTGTTCCTAAAAGCGTTTGATTTAAAATTGTAATAAACGCACCTGAGAGCAAAATCGTCATCAAAGGTATCATTTTAATCGAAGGCTTTTTTTCTAACATCCTCTTATCTTCCATAAACAACCAACTTTCCAAATCTAATTCTTAGATTAATATATAAGATACTAATGTACCATTTTAGCATAATTAATTAACATTCCAAAGAAATTGAAGTATTGATTGAATATTGTTAGCATTATTATTCAAATAAAAAAGCGTCTTATTTAAATAAGACGCTCTCTATTACATCTGTTTAATTGTTTCAGCATATGAACTTCTCATATGATTGACATCTTTACAACCACGTGCTTTAAGTATGCTCGCAGCAACTGCTGAACGTGCACCTGTTTCACAGTGAACCATAATACGTTTATTTTCTGGTAATGGTAACTGTCGTAATTTACCTAAGAAAAGATGATTTGCTTGTTCGAAATGACCTGCATTCCATTCTGTTTTATTTCTTACATCAACAACGAACACATCTTCATTATCAATTTCTTTAATAAATTCTTTCATTGAAATTGTCTGATAGGCATTTGTTTCAACTTCAGAAATAACATTTTCATCAATAAATGCCCCAATTACATCGAACCCTATTGATTCTATCGCTTGTTGAACTTCTTTACGTTCGCCATCTTTTGTTAATAGCAATAACTGTTCGTCATATTTCGCTAACCAACCGACCCAATTTGTGAATTTCGAGTCAAATGGAATATTAATTGAACCTTCAATTAACGTTGACTGAGCTTCCTCAGCAGAACGTGTATCAAGAATTAAAGTCTTTCCTTTTTCTAACCATTCATTTAATTCATTCTTATTTAAAATAAGCGGTATGTCTTTTTCTTCTAAAAGAGCTGGTCCAACTTTATTAACTTCTTTCATTTTAGCAAAATAAGTTGGTGCTTCTGGTTGATCTGCAAGCAATTCTTTTACAAATGCTTCTTCTTCATCAATTTTTAATGCCCAATTAACTTGCTTTTCGTACCCGACTGTTGTTGTTGGAACTGACCCAAGTGATTTACCACAAGCAGATCCAGCACCGTGCCCTGGCCAAACAATCAGATGATCTGGTAATGCTTTGAATCTTTTTAGTGAATTAAACATATCTCTTGCACCAGCATCTGCTGTATCCATTATCCCTGCTGCTTCTTCTAATAAATCCGGACGTCCCACATCACCTACAAAAACAAAATCTCCTGTGAAGATTCCCATTGGTTCTGTTGCTCCACCACCAAAATCAGTTAAAATAAATGATAAACTTTCTGGCGTGTGTCCTGGTGTATACATTACTTCTAGTTCAACTTTTCCAATATTTATTTTTGAACCTTCTTTAAGCAATTCTGATTTTATTCCATCTGTAAATTCATATTTCCAGTCTTTATCACCTTCATCTGATAGATAAAGTTTTGCTCCGTGTTTAATCGCTAATTCACGTGCGCCTGAAACATAATCAGCATGAATATGTGTATCTGCTGCTGCTGTTATTTCTAATCCTTCTTTTGCTGCATCTTCAATTATATGATTGAAATGGCGAGGTGGATCAATAATAATTGCCTCTCCAGTTTGTTGACATCCTACTAAGTAAGCATTTTGTGCTAATTTTTCATCTGTAAAGGTTTTTAAATACATAATGAAATACCCTCCTACAATTTATATTATACTCAATATACTATACAGGGTATAAAAAGGCAATTTTATTGTTTTTAAATCTAAACCAATAAAACCAAGTTATTATTTGATTAAAAGTTATCTGAAGATAAATTGTAAGCTGTTTAATTGAAGTTAACTCATAATTTACATAATATGGTATATTACTATCTCTTAGAAATATAATAAATGGATGTGATGATAATTAATAAAATGTTAAAGCCTACCATTATTGCTATTTCTATGGCAACTGTCATGGCTGGTGCGGCTATTTCACCTGCACTTGGTGTGATCGCCCAAGCATTTCCTGATGCAAGTTCTACGCTAATCAAACTTATTTTAACCGTTCCTTCATTAATGATTATTCCATTTTCTTTTGTAGCGAGTTACCTTACAACTAAAATGACTAAACGATCCATTGTATTAATTGGAATAATTATATACATCGTTGGAGGAATCGGACCTCAATTCGCTTCAACAATTGAAATTATTATTGGTTTTAGATTACTTTTAGGTATTGGTGTTGGTTTATTAATGCCTTTAGCCGACTCTTTAATTAACGACTATTTTATTGGTAAAGAAAGAACTAAAATGATGGGTTTAAACTCTGCTTTTAGTAATTTCGGTGGGATTTTAACAATGTTATTTGCCGGTTGGCTTGCAACATTAAGTTGGCAAGCACCTTTTAATGTTTACCTCTTAGGTGCGATTATTTTTATTCTCGTCTTTTTATACTTACCTAAAGGTGCAGTTCAAAAGCCACCTAAAAATGAAGGTAAAGTCAAAATACCAGGCATTGTTTATATGTATGGATTTGCTATGGGTGGAATTATGTTAGCTTATTATTCTGTGTCAACAAATATGGCCCTATTTTTAGAAGAAAATAATTTAGGTGGTGCGGCTATTGCAGGGACGGTTGTTGCTTTTGCAACAGTTGGTGGAATGATTACGAGCTTATTACTCGTTCAAATTGAACTTACTTTAAAAAAATATCTCATGCCTGTGATGTTATTTTCAATGGGAATTGCTTTTTTCACTTTAGCTTTTACTAATAGTTTAACGCTTGTCATAATTAGTGTGACCTTAATTGGATTTGGTCAAGGTAGCTTATTCCCATTCCTGACACTTAAAGTGCTTGATGTCGTCAAACCTTATCAAGCAGATAAAGCAATTGCAATCGTCTCAAGTCTTATTTTTGTAGGTCAGTTTACCTCACCTGTCATCTTAGACAGTATTGGTTTGCTTGCTGGATTTTCAACAATTAGATTTCAGTATGGACTTCTTGCCGTTACTATTTTAGTTTTTGTCATTTTTAGTTCCTTTTTAACTTGGCGTAATAAAAATCATAATGCTTCTGTGTAACCTCTATATCTAGACTTAAAGATTAATTTTCGTTAGTATGAAATTAACACTTACTTTGAAAGGACGGATATGAATGAAAGTACTTATTATTGGTGCAAATGGTCAAGTTGGAAAACATTTGGTTAAAAAGATTCAAAATACTGATTCAATTAAAGCTAAAGCAATGATTCGTAAAACTGAACAAGCTGCTTTTTTTGAGGATTTAGGAGCAGAAACAGTCTTAGTTGATCTGGAAAGCGATACGAAACAAATTGAAGCAGCTGCAAAAGATGTTGATGCTGTTGTATTCACTGCTGGCTCTGGTCCTCATACTGGTCCGGATAAAACAATGCTCATTGACTTAGATGCAGCGATTAAATCAATTAAAGCAACACAAAATGCAGGTGTTCAGCGTTATATTATGATTAGCTCTTTTGATACAACACGTGAAGCAATCCAGAGCGCGATTTCTGAGTCACCTAATTTTGCACCTTATGTTGTGGCTAAACATTATGCCGATGATTGGTTACGTAAAACAGACTTAAAATATACGATTATTCATCCTGGTCTGTTAACAAACGATCAAGGGATTGGTAAAGTCGAAGCGGCTGAGACTGTTGGGCGTAATGAAATTCCACGTGAAGATGTTGCCGAAGTCATTTTAGCTTGTTTAGAAAATGAATCAACAATCCACAAAGAATTCCAAGTTGTTTCTGGAGAACAAACTGTTAAAAACGCTATTGAATCACTATAATTATTTTAGCTACTCTTTAAATTATTAAAAGTAGCTAATTTATTATATTAAATAAACTAATCGATAAAGACATTTAAAATCATCTTATAAGGAGCAATAAATATGAAAATTGAAATTTGGTCGGATTTTGCTTGTCCTTTTTGTTATATAGGTAAAAAAACATTTGAAGAAGCTCTTAATAAATCACCTAACAAAGAGAAGTTTACCGTTGAATTTAAAAGCTTTCAATTAGATCCAAGTACGCCTCCATATAGTGGACAAAATTATTATGAAAGTATGGCCAAAAAATTCGGTGGGATAGAACGCACAAAAGAAATGATGGCAGGAGTAGCTAATAAAGCAAAAGAAAGCGGATTAACATTTAATTTTGAAACAATGAAACCGACAAACACACTTGCTGCTCATCGTTTGATGAAGTTAGCTAGTAAACATAATAAAGCTAGCACACTTGTTGAAAAAATATTCCAGGCACACTTTACTGACTCAAAAGATATTGGAAATATTGAGACGTTAACACAACTTGCCAAAGCTAGTGGTTTAAATAAACAAGATGTCATAACTACTTTAGAAGATACAAGTGCTTTTGCTTCTGATGTTACTTTTGATATCAATGAAGCAAGTCAATTAGGCATTACAAGTGTTCCTTCATTTATCTTCAACAGAAAGTACCTTGTTTCTGGAGCTCAACCTGAAGCAGCTTTTACACAAGCTTTAAATAAACTAGTAGAAGAACACTCATCAACGCCTTTTGAATCGATTAATTCAAACGATAAAAATAACAGTAGGTGTGAAACAGATCGCTGTTAATCACTTAAAAAAAACGCCTTATTCGATATGAATAAGGCGTTTTTTTGAACATATGTGTTTTTTTACTACTACTCTAACAATATCCCTCATCAAAAGAGATAGACGCTTTATAGACTAGTTCTTACTGTGCTGTTAGTCCACCATCAATGACAAATTCTGAACCTGTTGAATAACTAGAGTCATCTGATGCTAAGAATAAAACAAGATTAGAAACCTCTTCAACTTTAGCAATACGTTTCATTGGAATAGTTTTAGCAAATGCCTCAACTTGTTCTTTGACATCTTCTTGCATAATCATTGGTGTTTCAATGACACCCGGGTGTACAGAATTTACACGAACACCTTGAGGTGAAAATTCCATTGCTGCTGCTTTTGTCATACCACGAACAGCAAATTTCGTATCTGTGTATCCAATCGCTCCACCTACTAGACCATTCATTGATGAAATATTAATGATTGAACCATTACCTGCTTTTCTCATCGACGGCATGACTGCACGCATTCCTAAGAACACAGAGACTTGGTTAATTTGGACAATTTTATTATAATCATCTAATGTTGTCTCTTCAATTGATTTAGACATTGTAATACCAGCATTATTGACTAAAACATTGACTGGACCGAATTTTTTTTCTGTTTCTTCAATCACATTTTTCCAGTCTTCTTCACTTGTTACATTTTGTTTTACAAACATTGCATTCTCGCCTAATTCATCTGCCAGTGCTTGTCCTTTTTCTTCATTTAAATCTGTAATAACAACTTTAGCACCTTCATCTATAAATTTACGTGCGTGTGCTTCACCCATACCTTGTGCTGATCCTGTAATAATTGTGACTTTACCATCTAAACGTGCCATCTATATTTCCTCCTTGTATTAAAAAAGATTCATATTAAATAAATATAGAGAAATACTCTCTACTTATATTATACCCGCTTTATACTTTTTCTAACGAATATCATGTGACAATCGCATGACAATCATTTTTTAATGTTGATAACTTATTTATTTTTAAAGCTTCTTAAGTGGTTTAGTAGCTGGACCTGCCACGACGTCACCCATCGCACTAAATCTTGAACCATGACATGGACAATCCCATGTCTTATCTCCATCATTCCATTTTACCTGACATCCAAAATGCGTACACGCCATATCTAAATAGTGTAATTTCCCTGTTGAATCTTTGTATACACCTACTTTACCACTTTCTCCTTGGGTAATAATTAGCGCTTCTTTTTTATTTCAACAATTAAAACATTTTAGTCAAATATACTTTAGCATCCATATTCATCTTAATATGCTAAAATAATAAATACATTATAAGGAGTGAGAGAAATGAAACAATTTGAACAATCTGATGCAATTAAACGATTACCTGATCAATTCTTTGCAAAATTAAATAAACGTGTTCAAGAATTAGTCAATGAAGGACATGATGTGATTAATTTAGGACAAGGAAACCCAGACTTACCCACTTCTGACCATATTGTAGAAGCTCTACAAAAAGCTGCTGCAAATCCAAAGCATCATAGATATTCACCCTTTCAGGGATATCCTTCATTTAGAGAAGCCGTTGCTCAATTTTATAAACAAGAATACGATGTTGATTTAGATCCGGATAACGAAGTTGCCTTAATGTTTGGCTCAAAAATAGGTCTATTTGAAATTAGTCAATGTATTCTTAATCCAGGTGATACGGCGTTAGTCCCTAACCCAGGATACCCCGATTATTTATCTGGCGTTGCTTTAGCCGATGCTAAGCATGAATTGATGCCATTATTAGAAGAAAATAATTTTCTTCCTGATTATAAAAAAATTCCAAAAGATGTTTTAGAAAAAGCAAAAATGATGTTTTTAAACTATCCTAATAATCCTACTTCAGGTGTAGCAACAAAAGAATTTTTTGATGAAACTGTAGCGCTAGCAAAACAACATGACTTTTGCGTTGTTCACGATTTTGCTTATGGTGCAATTGGATTTGACGGGATTAAACAGCCTAGCTTTTTAAGTTCAAAAGGGGCTAAAGATATAGGTATTGAAATGTATACACTATCAAAAACATATAACATGGCTGGCTGGCGAGTAGCGTTTGCAGTAGGTAATCCTTCGATTATTAGAACAATTAATTTATTACAAGATCATTTATTTACGAGTTTATTTGGGGCAATTCAAGAAGCAGCAACCGTCGCAATTTCAGGCGACTTATCTTATGTACAAGAACTCGTTGATATTTATGAACGCCGTCGCGATGTCTTAGTGACAAGTTTAAATGAAATTGGTTGGAAAGTAACTGCACCAAAAGGTACTTTTTTCGCATGGTTTAAAGTTCCACAAGGTTATACATCGAAACAATTCGCAGACTTATTACTTGAAAAAGCTCATGTTGTGGTAGCTGATGGTAGTGGTTTTGGTAGCTTAGGTGAAGGGTATGTTAGATTTGGGTTGCTTGATTCAGAAGAAAGATTAAAAGAAGCTGCCGAACGTATTGGAAAACTTAATTTATTCTGATAACTATTAATTGACAAAAAAATGTTAGAAGCGTATGATTTGAATATAAAATTAAATATAACTTATCAAGAGTGATTGAAGGTACAGGCCTTATGACATCACAGCAACCTTCCTAAAACAAGGAGTTGGTGCTTCTTCCTGCAGAATGCAACTTTCTGAAAGATAAGGATACATATAGATAAATCCTCTTTCAAATTGAAAGAGGATTTTATTTTCGCTCAAGGAGGAATTGAAATGATTGATATACGACAGGTAAATAAAATTTACCCTGGAAAGAATGGTAAAATCACCGCTGTTAGCGATGTTAATTTACATATAAATAAAGGCGAGATATTTGGAATTGTCGGATATAGTGGCGCAGGTAAAAGTACATTACTACGGTGTATTAATTTATTAGAACGACCAACAAGTGGTGAGATTTTCATTGATGATACAAATTTAACAAAGATGTCGATTCAAGAATTACGACAAGCAAGACAGTCAATTGGTATGATTTTTCAAGGCTTTCATTTAGCTTCATCAAAAACTGCTGCTGAAAATATTGCATTTTCCTTACAAGTTGCTGGCGTCCCTGTTAAAAAGCGGAAGGAACGTGTTAAAGAATTACTAGAGCTTGTTGGTCTAGCAGATAAAGCTGATCATTTTCCTGCACAATTAAGTGGCGGTCAAAAACAACGCGTCAGTATTGCACGTGCGATTGCTAATAATCCTAAAGTTTTATTATCTGATGAAGCTACTTCTGCTCTTGATCCTAGTACAACAAAATCAATTTTAAATTTACTTAAAAAAATTAATGAAGAGCTGGGCATTACAATCGTCCTTATTACCCATGAAATGGAAGTAGTCAAAGAAATTTGCCATCGATGTGCAGTAATGCAAAATGGTAAAGTCATTGAAGAGGGTCGAACGTATGATATATTCTCAAACCCTAAAAATGATTTAACTAAGAAATTTATTGAAACTATTTTAGAATTTAATATTCCTAAAGAATTAATGGCTACTTGTACAGGGACCGTTGTTAAATTACAATTTGAAGGCACAATTGCTAATGAAGCAATCGTTTCAGACATGCTTCAAGCATATCCTGTTTCGGGAAATATTTTACACGGTAAAATTGAATACATACGTGATGAACCCTTAGGTATTTTTATTATGGAACTTCTTGGGAAGTCTGATGCGATTAAAGAAGCTTTAGTTTATTTAGAAAAACGAATGAAACAAGTGGAGGTGATTCAACATGGACGCAATCATTAATATTTTACCTGAATTAAATAAAGCTTTTTTTGAAACAATTTATATGGTTGGGATTGCTATATTGATTGCATTACTTATTGGGATGCCTTTAGGTATCGTTTTATATGTAACAGATAATGGGCTTATTTTAGAAAACCGCTTTATTAAAAGCGTTGCAGGAATCATTACAAACTTAGTTAGATCGATTCCATTTATTATTCTTCTTGTTTTTTTACTACCATTTACAAACTTATTATTAGGCACTCAAATTGGACCTACTGCAGCAGCTGTTCCTTTATCAATTGCTGCGATTCCTTTTTTTGCACGCATGGTTGAATCCTCCGCACGAGAAATTGATCGCGGTGTTATTGAAGCGGCTGTTTCTGTTGGTGCAAAACCTTGGACAATTATTAAAGATATTATTTTACCAGAAGCCAAACCAGGTATTGTCAGTGGATTAACAATTACAATTATTAGCTTAATAGGTTATTCTGCAATGGCCGGTACTGTTGGAGGAGGTGGTATCGGAGACCTAGCGATTCGTTATGGATATTATCGATACGATAATGTTGTTATGTATACAACTGTTGTTGTTTTAATTGTACTTGTTCAAGTTATTCAGTTTTCTGGAGACTTTATCGCAAAAAAAATTAATAAACGTTAATTGATAACTTATAAAAGGAGATTATAATATGAAAAAATTTAATATACTTATTTTAATTAGTTTACTTACATTGATACTTGCTGCTTGTGGATCAAATGATTCTAATACTAAAGATGCTACTGAAGATGATTCAAATAAAGAAACAATCACATTTGGTGCTACGACTGGTCCTTATAGTGATATGGTCAATAAAGCAATTAAACCATTACTTGAAGAAAAAGGCTATGACGTTGAAAATATCGAGTTTAGTGATTATGTTCAACCAAACAACGCACTGGATAATGGTGATATTGATGCAAATTTATTTCAACATAAAATATATTATGAAGCATTTGCCGAAGAAAATAATATGGATTTAGCCGAACTTATTATTGTCCCTACTGCTCCGATGGGTTTATTTTCTAATAAATTTAATTCAGTAGAAGAAATAGAAGATGGTAGTACGTTAACTATCGCAAATGATCCAGTCAATTTAGCTCGAACACTCATTATGCTTGAAGATGAAGGATTAATCTCAATTGCTGAAGGGACTGACCCGCTAACAGCAGCTTTAAGTGATATTGAAACTAATAATAAAAATTTAATTTTCCATGAAGTCGAAGCTGGGCAATTACCACGTACTGTAGAAAGTGAAGATTTATCTGCTGTTCCAGGAAACTTTGCTTTAGCAGCTGATTTTGATTTACTTGATGCGATTGCACTAGAAGATATGCCTGATGATTATCGTAACCGCGTTGTCGTAAATTCAAGTGATTTAGAAAAAGACTGGGCAAAGGATATTAAAGAGGTTGTTGAATCGCCAGAATTCGAAGAGATTATTGACAATGAATTCGAAGGCTTTGGTAAACCTGAGTGGATGAAATAATTATTATTTTATAAAAAATAGCTTTAGATGTAACGCACCCTTAAAGTTAGATTAAAAATCTAATTTAAAGGGTGTTTTTATTTTTTAAAAATTAATTTTGGAAAGCAAATTAATAACTTTACAAAGATAATTAAATCCTTTATGATGTGAAACTATGCAATGATGCTTTTAAGTAATGCATCATTCTATTATTTGTTTAAAACTATTAAATCCTAATTAGTTTTTTAGGTTGTTTTGTGCAATTAAAGAAAACTAGTTAGTAATTGGGACTTATATCTCAAGAAATGTCATATTGTTACTAACTAAAATAAGGAGTCAAAATAATGAAAAGCACGAACAGCAAGAAAGCATCATTCGATTTTCCATCATTTATTATCAGTGGGAGCGTTTTATTACTCTTTGTAGTCATTGCACTTATTAATGCTGAGTTTGTCACAAATACGGTGGACTATTTATTTGGTTTATCTGCAACATATTTTGGTGTATTATATCAATTTGTTTTACTGGGAACATTCTTTATTGCCTTATTTTTAGGTTTTTCTAAATTCGGAAAGATCAGATTAGGAAATTTAGATAAACCAGAAATGAGTACTTTTAAATGGATTTCAATTATCATGTGTACATTACTTGCAGGGGGAGGAATATTTTGGGCTGCTGCAGAGCCGCTAAGTCACTTCCTAACAGTTCCACCCCACCCACAATTTTCTGGAATCGAAGCTGGCTCTTTAGAAGCAATTATTCCAGCTCTTACAATGAGCTTTGTTGATTGGGGATTCCTATCTTGGACAGTTTTAGGAACTCTTGGAACAATTGTTTTAATGTATGCACACTATCATAAAGGGATGCCGCTTAAACCAAGATCTCTTCTTTACCCAATCTTTGGCGATAAAATAATGAAAAACAGTCCATTTGGTACATTTGTTGATGCTTTTTCAATTATTTCAGTTGCAGCAGGTACGATTGGACCAATTGGATTCTTAGGTTTACAAGCAAGTTATGGTGTTAACATCTTAACAGGAATTGAAGATAATTTAACTCTTCACATTTCAATTATCGTAATCTTAGTTGCTGGAGCAGCTATTTCAGCTGTAACAGGGATTCATAAAGGGATTCAATTTTTAAGTAGTTTTAACGTTATTTTAGCAATTGGTTTAATTATTGGGGTCTTAATATTAGGACCAGCAATGTTTATCTTTAATAACTTCTTCGGTGCACTTGGCTTATATGTTAATGAGTTTGTTTCATTAAATACTTTCCGTGGTGATGAAGAATGGTTAGGCTTTTGGACAGTATTTTTCTTTGCATGGTTTGTTGGATATGGTCCTATGATGGCTCTATTTACGAGTCGTATTTCAAGAGGACGTACAATTCGTGAATTAGTTTTAGCTGTGGCAGTGATTGCACCAGTTGTGACAACGTTTTGGTTTACTGTTGTTGGGGGAACTGGAATTTCTCAAGAAATAAATGTTCCTGGTTCTGTTTCTGATGCTTTAGCTGAAGCTGGTCCACCAGCTGCAATGATGGCTATCACTCAAAACTTACCAGTAAGTACAATGTTTGGAGCTTTATTTTTACTAGCTACAACGATCTTTGTATTGACTACAACCGACTCAATGTCACTTACTATTTCAATGGCGATTTCTGGTGATGGAAATCCACCAAGATGGTTAAGAGCCTTTTACGCCATTGTCATGGGTGCTGTTGCGATTGTATTAGTTACCTTAGGTGAAGGTAGTGTTAACGCCTTACAGTCATTTATTGTCGTAACCGCCGTACCCGTTGTACTCTTACTCTTAACGACATTCTATACCGCACCAAAAGCAGCAAAAGCAATGTATAAAAACCAATTTGGAGATAAATAAAACAGTCGCTCATTTATATATGAGCGACTGTTTTTCTTTAAAAGAAAAATGATTTTTTACTACCACTATAATCAGTCTTAGTATAATAACGATCAATTAAATGTGTTTTTTCAAGGACTAATTGAAAATTATAATCAATCGCTTTTTTTAATCGATACATTAAATAAAACGTAAAAACCAATTGTACTGTAAATAGTAAACTAATTAACCAAGTAATATCCATTTGACTCACCCAGAGCATTACTCCAAAAAACAATACTTGAATAAATGTTCCGGTGACTGTTCTTAACATAATCAAAATCGACAGACTAAGTAGCACAATCATAAAGATTAAATAATAATCTTGAATAAAAACACGCATTGGACTCACCTCTTTGAGTCAGATTTTATACCTCCCATTTTCCTATGATTAGACAGTTTTATTGTTAATACTAGCTTAACAAATTAACTGAATATTCGCAATAGACTATTAATTATTTATTAAATGTAATAAAATAATAATACATACATTTACACCTAACAAACATAAATTTAAGGAGGAATAAAGATGAATAGCTCCTATTATTTAGATAAGCATACACGTAAAAACCCTGGTCACTATGCAGTTAAAACAGAATATGGTCATTTAACATATTTGGAATTAAGTGAACAAGTTAACCTATTTGCAAATGGACTAATCACTAAAGGTATCAAGCAACAAGAAAAAATAATTTTATTTATGCCAAATACTTTGGAATTTATGATTAGCTATTTAGCGATTCAAAAAATAGGTGCTATTGTTGTCCCTATTAATATAAAAGCAACTTTGGCGGAAATTAACACATTTATTAAACATTCAAATCCAAGCGCAATTATTATCCATCATTTCAATTTTAATCAGGTGAGAGAGTTAAATAGTGATATTTTAAAAATTAAAACAGGAAAAGGTAACTTATATTGGCACAGTTTTTTAGAAATTATAAATAATGCTTCAGAAAAAGAAATCAATATTTCTCTAGATGAAAATGATTTTTCTAGTCAATTATTTACTTCAAGTACCAAAGATATTCCTAGAAGCGCACTATTTGATTATAGAAGTCTTTTAACTGTCTCTCATATGATTTGTGCCAAAATGGAAATCGAACAAAGCAGTCGAATTATTTTAATGAATTCATTTAATCATACAGCATCATTTCAATTATTTTTTATGGGGAGTATTATTGCAGGTGCCACACTCATTTTCCGAGCAACTTTTACACCAGATTTATTAATTGAAGCTGTTGAATCTGAACAAGCAACGCATTTTTTTGGTCTTTTAGATGCTTATTTAACAACAGGAATAAAACTACAAAATAAAGAGGCTAATTTATCATCTGTAATTTGGTGGATTTATGAAGAGGGTACGTTAACAATAAATGAAAAAGAATTTATCAAAAAACAGTTTGAAACAAATAATTTTGTTTCAATAACCGAACTAACTGAAGAAGAGGATTATTAATGTTTTACTTAATATTATTTATTAAACGTATTTACTAAGTAAATCTAAAAAAGTACTGATTAATGGTTATTCATTAATCAGTACTTTTTATTTTGTAATTGACACTTCGATTTCTTTTAAAGCTTCTTCGAAATCTTCTAATTGCTTTATAATACGGTTGTCTATTTGTTGATCAATAATTGGATTTTCCAATTTTTTATCTACTTGATTATCTACAATATAGACGCCATTTAAACTATTTCCTTTTAAAATAGAAATAATCGGTTTTAATGTATATTCTATGGCTAATAAATGCTTGTAACTTCCACCTACCATAATAGGGAGCACGACTTTACTTTGAAATACATCTTGTGGCAAGATATCGAGTAATGCTTTTAGAACTCCTGTATATGCAGATTTATAAACAGGTGATGCAATTACAATACCATCTGCTTTTTTGATTTTCTTCGTCACTTCTTTAATAGCCTTACCATTATAACGTCCGTAAACCAAGTCTTCTGCAGGTAAATCAGTCACCGTAATTTTTTCAACGTGATGACCTTGTTTTTTAATCAATGAACCTACAAAATCTAATACTTTATCCGAACTTGATTCTGCAGAAGGACTACCTGAAATCAAAACAATTTGACTCAATTTATTCACATCCTTAGCACCATTTATGTCTCTACAGTTAAATAATTATAAATGTCTATTTAGTACTCTTATACCAATATATCATGTTTATTAAACAATCACACAATAACTGCACAAATCTAGACTTATTTATAAAATTATATATATTAAAACGCCCACTAAAATTAGTTTAAAAGCTAACTTTAGTGGGCGTTTTATTTGACTGAATTAAATTTTCAACAATACCTTAGGATAAAAGGTGATATTTCTCATTAGACCTTGTTTGTCTCCTACGTTTAACGACTAGCCACATAAAGAACAAGTAATAAAGATCCAATTCCGGTAACGCGTGTCACTTGTTTTTTGAATCTTTTATTAATTGCGGCTACGTCTTGTGGACTGAATGAAGTTTCCATATAATCACCTCTTTTTATTCTTTTTTGTTACATGTAGTTTCTAAGAAATATCTCGTTTTAATAGGCATTGTTACTCATAATTAAACTTAACCATCTTATTAAGTTTAGACTTATCTCTTCTTACTCCAACCCCTTTCTTAAAACGCTTACATGATTTTTTAATCATTACTAATGATTCGTTTTTCTTATTTGTTTATATTACCATAAGTTATTAGTCAAGTAAACAGAATATACTGATTATTTCAAAAATAATTAAAAAACAAAAAAACTGCAAGGATTCTCGATCATAAAAATCCTTACAGTTTTATTAATTTTTTACGGGTTTGTCGTCCATAATCCTGCTGTTTTTAAAAATACGCGCTTATTTAGTTTCAAACTTGCAACGATTAATTCTGCCATATCTTCAGGTTGGAGAACATCTTCTTCATCGCCTTTAACTAAACCTTCATTAATTGCCAAGTCTGTTACAACAGTACTCGGTGTTAATGCTGATACACGAATATCATGCTTTCTTGCTTCCATAGCTAAAGACTCAGTAAGTCCTAATACGCCAAATTTTGAAGCACTATAAGCACTTGTAATTGGTCCACCCTTTTCTCCAGCAGTTGATGATATGTTTATAATGTCGCCTGACTTTTGTTCAATCATTTTAGGTAAGACTGCACGTGTTACATAATACATACCGAGTAGATTTACTTGAATGATTCGTTCCCATTCTTCTATTTCTAACTCTAAAAAACCACCAAACTTTGCAATTCCAGCATTATTGATTAAAATATCAACTGAACCTAATTCATTTGTTACGGATTCAACTGCTTTAATAACTTCTTCATTATTTGATACATCAGCTGTTGCAATTGCTACGTCAACACCTTCTGCCCTAATTTCTTTAGCTACATTTTCTAAATCTTCTTTAGTTCTTGCAATTAACCCTAAAGAAACACCTTCTTTAGCTAAAGCTAATGCTGTTTGACGTCCGATACCTTTTCCAGCACCAGTGATAATTGCTGTTTTACCTTTTATAATTTCTGCCATGATTTATTCCTCTTTTCATATTTTTATACTTCAACCTGATGACGACTTAATAATTCCCGTACTTCATCTGTTGAATTTGTTGTCATTAACTCGTTCCTTAATTCACTTGCTCCAGGAAATCCTCGTACATATATTTTAAAGAATCGACGCAAAGCAATGAAGGGACGTAGTTCAAGTTTTTCTGAATACTCATCATATAAATCAAGATGCAACTTAAATAGATCTAGTAATTCTTCACTAGTATGTTCTTTTGGTTCTTTTTCAAATGCGTAAGGGTTTTTAAATACACCTCTGCCAATCATTACACCATCAACACCATATTTTTCAACTAATTCCATACCTGTTTTATAATCATGTATGTCACCATTAATTGTTAAAAGTGTTTGAGGTGCGATTTCATCTCTTAATTGTTTGATCTCAGGAATCAATTCCCAATGTGCATCCACATCGCTCATCTCTTTTTTTGTACGAAGATGAATCGATAAATTTGCAATGTCTTGTTTTAAAATATGACTTAACCACTCGCGCCATTCATTAACTTTGAGATAACCTAATCGTGTCTTAACGCTAACTGGTAAGCCCCCTGCTTTAGAGGCTTGAATGATTTCAGCTGCAGTGTCAGGATGGTTAATCAAACCGCTTCCTTTACCTTGTGTGGCAACGTTATGAACGGGACAACCCATATTAATATCGACACCCTTAAAACCTAGCTCTTTCATCCCTTTACTCATTTCTCGAAAATGGCTCGGCTTATCACCCCAAATATGAGCAACAATGGGTTGTTCATCTTCTGTAAAAGTTAAACGTCCTTGCACACTGAAAATACCTTCAGGGTGACAAAAACTTTCTGTATTTGTAAATTCAGTAAAAAACACATCAGGTCGTCCTGCTTGACTAATCACATGACGAAAAACAACATCCGTTACATCTTCCATTGGTGCTAAAACAAAGAACGGACGCGGTAAATTATTCCAAAAATTATTTGTCATCTCAACATTCGAATCCTTTCATTAGATGATTATTTCCTACATTGCTAGTTTACATTAAAACGAAAGAAAAGACTTCTCATAAGTTTATAAACTTATGAGAAGTCTTCATTTTATTTATTAATTGTTTATTTAGATTGTTTTAAAGCACCAGCCGGTTCAGGAATATTATTTATATCAAGTGCATTAATATCACAGAAGTATTCTAAAAATTGCTCAACCTGATTTCTTTCAGCTTCATCTGTCTTAATTGAAATAATATCTTTTAATATTTGGGCTGTCCAAATATTGTCGAAATAACGGTACTTACCAGAATTCCACGTTGTACGGTGTGGATAATTTTTATTTATATAATAATTCCAAAATAGCATTTTTTCAGCTTCTTGATCAGATAGTTCTATTCTAAACTCTGGATGCGCTGAAATCATACCATCATCAATTTGATTACCAAAGAATGATTCTTCTACCATATAAAGACCTAATATCTTTCTGTTAGTTTCGTCTTCATCGTCTCTACGTACTGTCATAACTGCAGCACTATTTGGGCTTAAACGTGTAACTCTGTTTGGTTTGCCTTCATTTTTACCACTTTGAACTCTTCCAGTAAAGATCGTCCAATCAGTAAACACATTTTGTTCTTCTTCTTCATCAAGTGAAAAAACAATTTGTGAACTTTCATGTATTTTATGATTTCTCATTTTCTCTCTACGTTTGTTTTCAGCAATTTGCTCCATTTTTTTAGCTTCTATTTTTCGATCATGTGCTGCTTTTTCTTCTTCTCTTTGAACGAGAATTTCATTTAAAGATTTAGCAACATCAGCATTTTTTAATGTTACAAACTCTCTGAACACATCCGGATAGACAAAATCTTTTACATCATTTTCAAAATCGATTGTAATAATATATTCATCTAATTTAACAATTTTTCCTTCTCCAAATATCTTATGAGTTATTTCCTCATTAATTAAATTCATCAACCCACGCTCCTTATTATGTTTAATTTATCTCTAAATTAAACATTCGTACACATCCTCTGTTTAAAAGAAACTGTGTACGAATTATGACTCTATTGTAAAAGTATTCTAACTATTATAATAGCATATTTTCTGTTTTTTTACAAATTTTATAGTTGACACTGGCGATTTGTTTATCGTATAATAGATTGTTTGCATTTTAAAATCGAGCAAAATATTTTTTATCAATCAATTTAATAGTCTAATTATCTACTTGCTTGATATTTATTTTCTTTTGAAATTTCACCTGATTTAATTAATTTGGTTTCTGCATTCATTAAATATCTTAAATAAATTCGTTCATTATAAATATGTTGTTCATTTCTTAAAATTATTTCTTCCACATAGCGAATGCCTTCTTTTTCTTTAATCGATTTTAACTTTTCTATGCTATCGTTGTTCACATTAAAAATCTGATCGACCCTTCCGCCTTGTGGGCCATTATCAGGTAATGTCTTTGTTTGCTCCAAATGTTCAATATTCATATCATATTTTATTTTAAAATATTTTTCTAAGAAATCACCATTTTTACCTAAGGGCAATGACAAGCCGGGCCAAACACAACGGACATAATTTTCTTCGATAAATGAAACCACTTTTGAAACCTCCTATTTATTTCCTAAATAATCTTATTGTACTTTCTCCATTATACTGTTTATTTTTCTGTTATTAAAATGTATTGTTTAATACACGTTTGTGTCAGAATATTTAATTAAATCAATTTAGTTAAAGTATTATTTGACAGCGCATATCTACTTATGTAATCTATCTTAGAACATATTAAATAAACAGATTTTTTTATGTTTTTACATATTTTGATTTTTGATAATGAGGTGGAAATGATGATTATTTTAGACTGGCTTGTTGGTCCATTTAACGATTTTATTTGGACATATATTTTGATTGGTGCTTTGCTTCTGATTGGTGTCTATTTTACGATTCGCACAAGATTCGTACAGATACGCTTATTTGGTGAGATGTTTCGGTTAATTGTTGAAAGAAAAGATAATGATGACGGTGTTTCACCTTTCCAAGCATTTACCATTAGTGCTGCTTCTCGAGTTGGTACAGGAAACATCACTGGTGTTGCTCTAGCCATTGGAATAGGTGGTCCTGGTGCTGTTTTTTGGATGTGGATTATTGCTATTATTGGTATGGCAACAGCTTTTATTGAAAGTACTTTAGCTCAAGTATACAAAATAGAAGATAAGGGCATGTTCCGTGGTGGACCAGCTTATTATATAGAACGAGCACTCGGATACCGTAAGTTAGGAATAGTTTTTGCGATTTTGCTAACGCTTTGTTTTGGATTTATTTTTAATGCAGTTCAATCAAATACGATTAGTCAATCGTTTATGGATGTATTTAATATCCCTGATTGGGTAGTTGGAATTATTCTTGTGCTTGTCGCTTCAGTTGTTATTTTTGGTGGAGTCACAAGAATCGTTAAAGTCACACAATTAATTGTACCGATTATGGCTGTATTTTATTTAATTGTTGCTTTTTATGTTGTAATTATGAATTTTTCAGAAATTCCAGCCGTATTTAAATTAATTATTGACAGCGCTTTTGGTTTAAGAGAAGTCGTTGGTGGTGGAATTGGTGCAGCATTACTACAAGGGATTCGTCGTGGGTTATTCTCAAATGAAGCAGGAATGGGAAGTGTACCAAACGCAGCTGCAACAGCAAATGTTTCACACCCTGCTAAACAAGGATTAGTTCAAAGTTTAGGTGTATTCTTTGATACTATCATCATTTGTTCAGCAACTGCATTTATAATTATTTTAGCTGGCCTATACACAACTGGTGAGCAAAACGGAATTATTTTAACCCAGGAATCACTAGCGCTTCATGTGGGACAATGGGCAACATATTTTATTGCTTTTGCTATTTTATTCTTTGCATTTAGTTCAATTATTGGTAATTACTATTATGGTGAAACCAATATAGAGTTTATAAAAGCACATAATTCTTGGTTAATTGCTTATCGTGTTTTAGTTCTCATTATGATCATGTTTGGATCACTAGCTACTGTTGAAATTGTTTGGTCAATGGCTGATTTATTTATGGGTCTGATGGCTATTATCAACTTATTTGCGATTGCTTTACTTGGTAAAGTTGCCTTTAAAGTATTAGAAGACTTTTCAAAACAACGTAAAATGGGATTAAACCCAGTATTTAAAGCAAATTCCATTCCAGGACTTAAAAATGCTGAGTGCTGGGAGGAAAAAAAATAATGAAAAAACCTTCTCCTAAAATTAGGAGAAGGTTTTTTGTAAAGATTTAAACTTTTGGTAACTGCTCTTCTAAACCAAGCATTTCATTTGTTGTGCTTTGAATATCACGAATCAATTCTTTATTTTCAACAAGTTTCTTACCATAAGATGGAATCATTTCTTTTAACTTTGGTTCCCATTCATCCATTTTTTCCGGGAAACTACGATGCATTAAATCAATCATAACTTGAACAGCTGTTGATGCACCAGGTGATGCACCTAGAAGGGCTGCAATTGAACCATCTTCTGCTGTAACAAGTTCTGTACCAAACTGTAATGTTCCTTTACCGCCTGCATCAGTATCTTTAATTACTTGAACGCGCTGACCTGCTGTTACACTTTCCCAATCTTCACTCTTAGCGTTTGGAATAAATTGACGTAATTCTTCCATACGTTGTTCTTTATTCAACATTAGTTGTGAAATGAGGTATTTAGTCAGTGATAAGTTTTTCGCTCCTGCAGAAAGCATCGTCAATACATTATTTGGTTTCACAGATCCAATTAAATCCATATTAGAGCCTGTCTTAAGGAACTTAGGTGAAAATCCTGCAAAAGGACCAAACATTAATGTTCTTTCACCTTCAATATAACGTGTATCTAAGTGCGGTACAGACATTGGAGGTGCTCCTACTGCTGCTTTACCGTACACTTTAGCATAATGTTGCTTAGCTACTTCTGGATTATTACAAACAAAGAATACACCACTTACTGGGAATCCACCTAGTTGTTTACTTTCAGGAATTCCTGTTTTTTGAAGTAATGGTAATGCTGCTCCACCTGCACCAATAAAGACAAATTTAGCGACATGGAATTCAAGTGTATCTGACATATGATTACGTACTTTTACTTCCCAACGTCCATTTTCTAACCTTTTTATGTCTTCTACAGTACTATTATAATTAACGTTAACCTTTTCTTCTTCTAAGTGATTTAATAACTTGCGAGTTAACTCTCCGAAGTTTACATCTGTTCCCCCGTCAATTTTCGTACCAGCAATTGGTTCATTGCCTTCTCGCCCTTCCATAATGAGTGGCATCCAGGCTTCTAATTCTTTAGGATCGTCAGAAAATACCATCCCTTCAAATAGAGGGTTATCTGATAAGGCATCATATCTTCTTTTTAAGAAATCAACGTTATCTTCACCATGAACTAAGCTGATGTGAGGGAGAGGCATGATAAACTCCTCTGGATCTTTAATTAAACCTTTTTTAACCAGATAAGACCAAAATTGTTTAGTTACTTGGAATTCTTCATTAATTTTAACAGCTTTTGTAATATCTATAGAACCGTCTTCATTTTCATTTGTATAGTTTAATTCGCATAGTGCTGAATGACCTGTTCCAGCATTATTCCATTCGTTTGAACTTTCTTCACCAGGTTGATTTAACTTTTCAAAAAGAGTCATGTCCATATCTGGGTCTAATTCTTTTAACATCGTTCCTAATGTTGCGCTCATAATTCCCGCACCAATCATTATTACGTCTGTATTTGTTTGTTTTTTAACCATTTTATATCCTTCCTTACTTCTTTAAATTTTCAGAAAGAACACCGTTGCTCTCTCTTAAATAATTATTTCAAAAGCGCAATCTTGTTGAGTATCACATATTCCAATATATAGTATAACACTTTTAAATTTATTTTTTAAATAAATGCTCATTTTATTGATTAATTTCTTCCTAATAAGATTAAATGATACTCACTAATTTAGAATACTTATAGATCGTCTTTCATCAAAGATTTCATTAATGCATTTACTGATAAAACATGTATAATCGCAGAAGAGGTGTTAAATAATGAATAAAAAAGAAATTTCCCATTTTAGAAGGCAATTTAAACCAGATAATGAATATCTGACGATTAATCATCTATTTAATGTATATGTTCAAAAAGAAACTGGAGAGATTTTTCATCACGAATCTACTCCATTTGAAATGCTTGAAATAGAGACACAGGATTTATTTTTAAACAATTTTAAAAAGGTCTTGTCTGGCACAGTTGATGCTAAATTATTTACTTTAAAATTTAAACGCGAATCCGCAATGGATAATGCTGCTCAACACACACTTTATCAATCTATCCAAGCGAATAATCAAACAGATAAAGAAAGATTGATGCTTGAAATGGTTGAAAAGATCTTTTCAACTAAAGTTTATGATTTTGATACGGTTGTGACTTTTGTTCAAGGTGAGTATCGTAAACCCGTTAAAAAACGTGACCCTAATTCTGATGAGGGCGGCAATGATCATATTTATGATAATAAATTTATTTTATGTAGTTTAAATAAAACAGATCAACCTGAAACAAGTTATACGTTTGACTATATTGAAAAAGAATTCAAGTCTGCTCACCATGTTGATCCCGTCATAAATTTAACAAAACCATTAACTGGTTTTCTTTTTCCAGCTATGCATGATGGTGCTTCTGATGTGAATCATATATTATATAGCGCTGGAAAAGCTAATGAGCCTGACGAAACATTTATTGATGAAGTGCTTGAGTGTGAAGAGATGATGACTGCTGCTGAAAGTAAAGACAGCTTTGAACTTGTCGTAAACAAATTAGCAGGTGACCAGGTCGATGCAGATACACTTTCTAATATTTATGAAGAAATTGATCAGATTATCCAAGATAGTAAAGATGAAGAAGAACCCAATGTTCCTGATCTTGACTATCATGATGTGGAACACATTTTAACATCAAGCGGTGTTGAGAATATTGATACTAAAACAGTCAAAGATACTTTACAAACTATTTTTGATGATGACCAATATTCATTTAAAACAGAGAGTTTATTACCTAAAAAAGTAAAAATTAATACAGAAATCGCCAAAATTGCAATTGACCCAAAACATTTAAAAAATGTAAAATATATTACTTATGAAGGTAAACGCTGCTTACTTTTAGAAATTGAAGATAATGTTGAAATTGAAGGGTTTAATTTAGATACTTCTCCATAAAAGAGATCAGAAACTATTTAACAAATGGCTTCTGCCATTCTTTTATTTTTTAATACCGAAAGTTTGAATTTAGTAAACAAACTAAGTAAAATACTCTTCCGTTAATATTATGAGGAGGGTATCACTTGCTGAAATTTTCAAAAGACTTATTCATGATCATAATGGGTTCTTTATTATACGCTTTAGCTATAAATTTACTTATTATACCAAATAACTTTGCTGATGGGGGACTTGCTGGTGCGTCAATTATTTTACACTATGTGTTTGATTGGTCACCAGGTCTTATTAATTTTATTTTATCATCAATTATTATTTTGATTGGCTACCGTGCATTACCTAAACGAATTACTCTTTTAACACTTATTACAGCGCCTTTAATTTCTTTACTCATTATTCTGACTGAATCCAATATTGATCCTTTAGCTGACCCACTTGTTTCTGCTATTTTTGCTGGGGTCTTAAGTGGTATAGGTACAGGATTAATTTTTAGGACAGGAAGTTCGATGGGCGGAACGAGCATTATTGCTCGCATGTTTAACCATAACTGGGGTTGGGAATTAACACGTACTAATCTCGTTTTAGATACTATCATTGTCTTTTCTGGTTATCTTGTAATTGGACCTTTAAACACATTATATACAGTTATTTCATTATTTATCGGTAAAAAAGCAACTGATATTATTATCGATGGTCTTGATTCTAGGAAAGCTGTAAGTGTTATTTCACACGATGCCCCTGAAATTATCGAAGAAGTTACTGAACA
>Ga0079226_10000125_pt1 | contig 48331 bp, 41 predicted proteins | sample Poulit2014_FD_76345 | JGI IMG/M metagenome (GOLD analysis project Ga0079226, IMG submission 76345) | Agricultural soil microbial communities from Georgia to study Nitrogen management - Poultry litter 2014 | ecosystem: Environmental > Terrestrial > Soil > Agricultural land | place: USA: Georgia...
AACTTTCTTTTTCTCTGCCATTGTTGTCCTCCTTTCTCACTCATTATTTCACAAGAGTTATTTTATAATTCCAAATATTGCGGAAGGATAAAGTGTTAATAATAAGTATAAAACATAAACAAAAAATATACTAATAATTATATTATATAGGCCTTTTTAACTAATTGAAAGCTGAAAAATAAAGAAATTCAGACCTCATTAAATAAAAGAGGTGTACATATTTTGATTTTGAATGTTAAAAATCGATGGAACGTTCATCGGAGAGCAGTTGAGCACGGTTAATGGCAATCACTTTAAAGAGGGTTCTTACATAATAACTAAAAATGCTTGTGCTTATCTTTGTTTCCGATAAACACAAGCATTCTATTCGTCATTTGCTTCTTTAACTATTTTCTAATACTTATATTATGCTTTTGGCACTTCAATAAGAATAGCGTCACCTTGACCGCCACCGCTACAAATTGCAGCAACGCCTAAACCGCCTCCGCGACGTTTTAGTTCATAAGCAAGGGTTAAAATAATTCTTGCACCACTTGCGCCAATCGGGTGACCAAGTGCAACTGCCCCTCCATTGACATTAATTTTCTCTTCGTCGATGTTAGCAATTTCTGCACTAACTAATGAAACAGCCGCAAACGCTTCGTTTATTTCAAATAAATCGATATCTTCTGCTGTTTTTCCTGTCTTTTTAAACAATTCATTAATAACGATACCAGGTGTTTGTGGGAAGTTTTTCGCTTCAACACCAACTGTTGCTTGACCGTGAATAATCGCTAACGGCTCTTTATTTAATTCAGCAGCTTTTTCTTCAGACATCATGACGAATGCGCACGCACCGTCATTTACCCCTGGTGCATTTCCAGCAGTAATCGTTCCGTCTTTCGTAAAGGCTGGTCGTAATTTTGCTAACTTTTCTTCATTCGTGTCAGCACGTGGTCCTTCGTCATCTGTAACGACGATTGGTTCTCCGCGGCGTTGCGGAACTTCAACAGGAATTATTTCTTCCGCAAACTTTCCGTCAGCAATCGCCTTTAACGCGCGTTCATGACTGCGAAGTGCCCAGCGATCTTGTTCCTCACGTGAGAGTGAGAATTCATTCGCTGTTGAGTCACCATATTCGCCCATATGAACACCAGTAAATGAACAAGATAAGCCGTCATGAATCATTAAATCAACGACACGTTTATCACCCATGCGATTTCCAAAGCGAGCATCTGGTAAAGCGTAAGGAGCATTGCTCATACTTTCCATTCCACCTGCAACGATCACATCTTCTTCACCGAGACGAATGAGTTGGTCAGCTAGTGTCACACTGCGTAAACCCGAGGCACAAACTTTATTAATCGTTTCAGTTTTTACTTCCCAAGGGAGACCTGCTTCGTGAGCTGCTTGACGTGATGGTATTTGTCCTTGGCCTGCTTGTAGTACATTTCCGAAAATGACTTCATCAATATCTTCGCCTGCGATACCTGCACGTTTCACTGCTTCAGCAATCGCTTGACCACCTAACTGTGACGCTTTAACATCCTTTAACGGTCCACCGAATTTCCCGAATGGTGTTCTTGCACCTGATACGATAACTGCTTTTCTCATTGTTTCCATCCTCTCTCAAATGTCTGTTAATCTTTACATTTTTTCTGGAGCTGTTACGCCAATTAATTGAAGGGCGTTTTGCAATGTTATTTGCACAGCTTTCATTAATGAGATACGTGCTTTCGTTAATGGTTCATTATCTATGTGTAACACTTTTTCTGCATTGTAAAAACTGTGTAAATGAGCCGCTAGATCATAAACATATTGCGTCATTTGATGTGGCGTATACTGCTCAGCTGCTTGTGATACGACTTGCGGAAATTCACCGAGTTTCTTTAATAAGTCGGTTTCTTTTTCTGATGTTAATAAACTAACGTCGCCAACATGAGCAATGTCATATCCTTGGTTTTCTGCTTGCGCAAGCATCGTGCAAATACGTGCATGTGCATATTGAACATAATACACAGGATTATCTGTTGACTGCGAACGAGCAAGCTCTGTGTCGAAATCTAACTGTGAATCATTAGAGCGCGAAATAAAGAAGTAACGAACAGCGTCAACGCCTACTTCTTCCATCAGTTCACGTAAGGAAACAGCATTTCCACTACGCTTACTCATCCGGAGCGCTTCACCTTTTTCCAAAATGCTAACCATCTGTGTAATTTTCACGTCAAAAACAGATGGGTCATAACCGAGCGCTTCAATCGCTGCACGCATACGGACAATATACCCGTGATGGTCAGCTCCCCAAACGTTAACAATTTTATCAAAGCCACGTTCGAGTTTGTTGCGGTGATACGCAATATCTGGCGTTAAGTACGTATACGATCCGTCATTTTTAATGAGGACGCGGTCTTTATCATCGCCAAAATCTGTTGAACGAAACCACGTAGCTCCGTCCTGTTCATAGCTATAGTTTTTATCTTTTAAAATAGCGAGTGCATCCGCTATTTGTGTCCCTTCATACAATGAGCGTTCTGAGAACCAATGGTCGAAGTGCACACGGAACATCGATAAATCATTCGCAATATATTCGAGCATTTTCTTTAATCCGTACTCTTTAAAATGGGATAAACGCTCGTCATCACTCGCTTCTAACCACTTATCAGCATCTTCTGCGACTAATTCCTTCGCTGCTTCAATAATATCAGGCCCATAATAACCATCTTCTGGCATATTCGCTTCTTTACCGAGTGCTTCTTTGTAGCGAGCATCAATTGATAAAGCTAAGTTATCAATTTGATTACCTGCGTCATTAATATAATATTCACGTTCAACATCATAACCAGCAGCAGCTAAAACGTTACAAAGAACGTCACCAAAAGCTGCTCCTCTTGCGTGACCTAAATGCAAGCGACCTGTCGGATTCACAGAAACGAATTCAACTTGTACACGTTCCCCATTCTTTGCCGCTTTACCGTAATTTTCTCCTTCTTTGAAAATAACGGGAATGAGATCTCCTAAATAATCACTTTTCATAAAGAAGTTGATGAAGCCAGGTCCAGCAATTTCTATCTTTTCAATAGATGATGATTGTTTATCAATGTGATCAACGATTTGTTCAGCAATTTGACGAGGTGCTTGACGAGCGACACGTGCTAATTGCATGGCGATATTCGTAGCGAAGTCACCGTGGTCCTTTTCACGTGGCTTCTCAAGGATAATCGGTGGTATGTTTTCAATCGTCGTTAGTTGTGCGTCAACGACAGCTTGTCGAATCGCGTCTTTTAGTTGTTCTTCCGTTTGTGCTAAAACGTTCATGCTTTGTTCTCCTCCTGAAATGTTAATAATAGCGAATGCTTTCTTTTTTCTTGCCCATTTAATCGGACGTTATAATCAATCGACAAACGACCCGCTGATTGCTCAGTTGGTCGTTCGTAATGAATCGCTTCTGTAACAGTTTCCATATGAAAGTTTCCATGTGGGTGTTGATAAACACTTTCTGTCATACGCTGCTGATCAAATTGTTGATTCATCTGAACAGCACCTGTTCGTTTAATTGAGACTTTATTTTTATGAATCGTCAGTAAATTATTTACAAAAACATCATCATCTAACGCTTCTTTATATGTAATAACGTCAAAACGTTCTTTTTTATAATACGAACCGACTGCTTTAACAACATTGTATTCTTTTTCGCCATCGTCATCAATAGACATCGCGAACTTAATCGATATACGCTGTTTTTCTGTCGTCATATACTCTTTCAACTCCTACGGCTATTTATTCAATAGTTTCGTAACCGTATTATAGCCTTTTAATGGAAAAATAACACTATTCTTTCATGAAGTCATCGTTTAACAATGAGGATTTATATGTGAGGATTACGTATAAACGTGTAAAAAGGCTGATAACAACGATTTCCGTCGCTGCTATCAACCTTTTTACTGTCCTAGTAATACGTGTATAAGACATGTATCTATATCCTACAAATTCCTACCAAAAAGAACAAGCGTTATTCATGTCTTCTCATCATTATTCTTTATTTTGTCACATTTCATTCACTTATGGCGAGTTGATTTTTCAAATCATCTGACGACAATTCCCACATTTCCTCATTAAAATCAATTAAAAATTGTTTGAGTAATTGTTTTGATTGGTCATCCATATGTTCGACGATAATGTGTCCCTTTAATGATTTCTCCATATGTGTCACGTGTTCTGCCATTGATTTATAGGCGCGCTTATTCGGTTTATCAACAATTAGTTCACTACCTGCAACACCTGCATAAAATGGACCGTTCTCACCACGTTCTACTGTTATCCAGACAATCCAGTACAGTAAGCCGTCTGGTACTTCTTCTTTATCCGGATAATATCTCACGCGACGTTCTACATCACTTCTCGCATGCATCGCGTCCATATCAACGTATGCTTTATTTTCATTCGTATCAATAATAATAGAGGACATATTCTCTAAACTAATAGATCCGACACCGAATCCTCCATGACCATCCGTGGAGTCACCGCTTATAATTGTAAATGTTTGACGTTTTTTCCCATCCGGGTTTTGACCGACACTCAATTATAATCCTCCTTGTATATTATTTTATGACATATCTTTTAGTTTTTTATACGATGTGGCGATTGAGCCACAGTTTTTATTGTATCATATGGCGCCGTTCTCTTTTATTAATTTGCTTTATAAGATTGAGTCAAGTATTTGTCGATGCCCAATAAATATGTTCAAAATACCATCTTTTGTATAGATTATTATTAAATTATTTGTTAATCACTTGGCGATCGTTTCAGAACGATACTACGCTTGCCCACGAAGAATTGAAGTGCATTATTCGTAGATAAGCGAAGTACATTTCTGAAGTGGAAACTTTACACAAGTAAGTAGGTCATAGTCCCACAAACACTTTACTCATACACTTTATACTACTTCTTTGCCATTTTCATTTTGTTTAATAGTTGATGGATTGGGTGGTTGTCAGGCAATTGTTCTAAACATTCTTCTGGATAGTATAGTTTGTTGTCTGTACGTTTTTTTCCTGAAATTGAATCAACGACGACAGAGTGCTTTGACAATTCTTTTAACTCATTATTCGGCATGAGTAAATAAATTGGCTTTCTTTCACCACTTAATGACTCATAATAGTCATATGGCAAATCTGATGATGAGTCAATCGCTAAATAATAGTTAGGGTCCCAACCAGCATCAGCGAACAAACGTCTTAATTCCTCATAATCTTCTTCCTGACTTTCTCGGTCGTAATCGATATATTTATAAAGTTTACGGTCCATAAAACGTGTACATAAATCACGTAAAACCGGGTCAGACTCACGTTGCCATTGTTGAAAGTAAAAATGAACAATTGGCTCGTCAATTTGTAAATAGTCTTCCACACGCACATCATCTGCGAAAAGCGATAGAAAATGCGTCGGCTTTAATTTAAATTGATACCCTTGTAAATAAAGTTCTTTTACACGATGAAACGTCTTCGTTAAAATAACTTCTGAACTTCTCGTGACAGGGTGGAAATATACTTGCCAATACATTTGATAACGACACATAATATAATCTTCTACCGCGTGCATCCCTGTCGACTTAATAACGACGTGATCTTCATACGGACGCATCACTCTAAGAATTCTCTCCATATCAAAATGCCCGTAACTAACACCTGTAAAATAAGCATCTCGCTGCAAGTAATCCATACGATCAGCATCTATTTGACTTGAAATAATACTTATGACTAACTTGTTCGCAGACGTTTTATCGATAATAGAAGCTACTTCCTCAGCAAATCCTGGTGACACTTTTTCTAAAACGTCATTCACTTCTGTTTTCCCTAATAAAATCTTTTTCGTAAATTTCTCATGATCTAATGCAAACACATTTTCAAATGAATGAGAAAATGGTCCATGACCGAGATCGTGTAAAAGAGCGGCACATAAACTTAATAAACGGTCATCTTTATTCCATTCGTCATACGTTTCAAACGTATGAATCATGCGACGAACGACTTCATAAACGCCTAATGAATGATGGAACCTGCTATGTTCTGCACCGTGAAACGTAAAATAAGTCGTTCCTAACTGTTTAATGCGGCGTAATCTCTGGAATTCTGACGTAGCAATTAAATCCCATATCACTTGATCTGTTACTTGCACGTAACGATGAACGGGATCTTTAAAAACTTTCACTTCATCTAATTTTTGATTTTTATATGCATTCATTTTCTCAGCCCGTTTCTTTTTCCTTCATTTTTCTTTATTATATAATATAAAAACTGATTAAAAAAGAATATCGTTATATACACTAAAGGAGATCGTTATAAAAATGAAAGATTTATTACATAAATATGAAGCGTTTCGTTGGCTTGACTTTACGACAGATGAACACCAAAAATTATATACAGCAAAACATTCGTTCGCGCTTGACGATGCACTCGCACAGTCAGTCGGTGATCAACAATCACTCCCGACTGTACGGCTATGGCTTCACGACCCAACAGTCGTCTTAGGTATTCCGGATGCTCGCTTACCTTATATTGCTGAAGGAATAACTGTGTTTGATCGAAATATTTATGACGTTATCGTGCGCAACTCTGGTGGTTTAGCAGTTATTCTCGATCCAGGTGTACTGAACATTTCTATTATTTTACCGAACGCTAAAAAGTTATCCATTGATGAAGCATACGAATGGATGTATGCGTATATTACACATATGTTCAGTGATTTAACAGATGAGATCGAAGCATATGAAATTGTCGGATCATATTGTCCTGGTGATTATGATTTGAGTATTCGAGGAGTGAAGTTTGCTGGTTTATCACAGCGCCGTATTAAAGATGGCGTCTCTATACAAATTTATATTGATATCACTGGGGATAGTCATAAACGCGCAACACTTATTCGGTCATTTTATGATAAAAGTAAACGAGATGCTGAGTTGACATTTAATTACCCGACGGTTGAATCAGAGAAGATGGGTAATTTAGCACGACTGTTAGGCGAAGAACTAACTGTAAAAGATGTTGCAATGCGAGCGAAGCATTCTCTTATCGATATTGCAGAAGAAGTAACATTTGAAGAAGCGATAACTGACAACGAAAAAACAATTTTTGATTCGCGATTAAAGATGATGGAACAAAGAAACGAACAATTACAAGAAATGCTTTACAAATAAATAAAAGCGTTGGGCATTAACGTCCCAACGCTTCCTATATAACTTCTAACTTTTTATAAAAATTTCATAATTGAATATCCGAGCAATACCCAACCGATTAAAAAGAAAATACCGCCAAACGGTGTAATCATTGCTAGACTTTTAATACCTGTTGTTGAATAGAAGTAAAGACTTCCTGAAAACAGTATTGTTCCGATGAAGAATGCCCAGCCCGAGAGTGACATACTCATTGCTGACGTTTTCATTAACAATAGTCCTGTGACTAACAATGCGCCTGCATGGAACATTTGATACGTGACTGCTTTTTCCCACGTTAATAACATTTTTTCAGAAATTTTACCTTCTAGTCCATGTGCTCCAAATGCTCCGAGTGCAACTGCTAGAAAACCATTAATAACTCCGAGTAATAAGAATAACTTCATTATTTTCCCACCTTAAAAATCAAAAATAGAATCGCCGTCAATACCTGTTGACAATGATGGTGACGGTTTATTTTGTACGTTGTCATGAGTCGTTTCAGTCAGCTGACGTTCTAGCTCATCTTCTCGTTGATCCAAAATAAGCTCACATAACATATGCATTTTCATCACATGTTCTTTCATTGTCCGATTATCTACTCTAGATTGTTGTTTTGCTTTATTTAATTCCTCTTCCATCCGGCGCAAAATCGCTTCCGTGCTCACTGTCATCAAATCATGCCTCCTCAACGATTTTCCTGACGCTATTATAACATGACTCACATGTTCGTAATAGTTTAACGACACAGGTAACATATTCATAAAAGAACATATCCAGATTTTCCCATTATGTATGACGAGTCAAGTGAACCGTTCGTTTTTCCCCATGGATTACTAGTCGCAAAAGAGGTGCACCCACGAAACACTTTCTAGCAGACTTAAGAAGCCAATGATGGCTAAATGATTCTAGATTTAATGAAAACGTATTTTTTGATATAATAACAAGTAAGAGATTAAACATTGGAGCTGGTGATAATGAATAAAGAAGATTTAATAGCACCAAAACATTACAACATTGTTAATGAAATTGAAAAGCATGCGAGTGACAAAACGAAAAAAGCTCTCATTTATTATGATACGAATAAAACGATGAAAGAAGTAACGTACGACACTTTAGTTAGTCAGTCGAATAAACTAGGAAATGTCTTACTCAATCACGGACTAAAGAAAGGTGATAAACTTTTAGTCATGGTACCGAGAATTATCGATGCCTATGAAGTGTACATTGCTGCTCTGAAGTGCGGCATTATTATTATTCCGAGTTCAGAAATGTTAACGGCAAACGACTTACAGTACCGGATTGACCATGGTGAAGTGAATGGTATCATCTGCTTTCATGCGTTTACAGATGCGTTTGATGACGTAACATCTGCTCAGTCCCTTAAAAAATTCGTTCTCGGCGAACGGGTTGACGGTTGGATATATGTAGATGAATTAAAAGAAGACGCTTCAAATGTGTTAGCTACGACTGAAACGTTAGCAACTGATATTGCTTTTTTACCTTATACGTCTGGAACGACTGGCTTACCGAAAGCAGTCGTTCACGAACATTCATGGGGATATGCACATATTCGTACCGTCGCAGAAAATTGGCTCGGAATTAGAAATGATGATATCGTTTGGGCGACTGCAGGACCTGGCTGGCAAAAGTGGGTGTGGAGCCCGTTTTTATCTGTATTAGCCACTGGTTCTACTGGCTTCGTTTACAACGGACGTTTTGATGCAGAAACGTATTTACAACTGCTCGAAGCGTATAAAATTAACGTTCTATGCTGTACACCGACTGAATATCGCATGATCGCTAAATATGATGGTCTGGATCAATTTTCTCTAACGCATCTGCGTGAAGCACTTTCAGCAGGCGAACCATTAAATCGTGAAGTTATTGATACGTTCAGAGAAACCTTTGATATTACTGTTCGCGATGGATATGGCCAGACAGAAAACACATTGCTACTCGGTATTATGAAAAATATGGACATTCGGCCTGGATCAATGGGTAAACCAACGCCTGGAAATGACGTCGCTATTATTGACGAAGATGCAAACGAAGTTTCCGTTGGGGTAACAGGAGATATTGCTGTTAAACGAGATTGTCCAGCGCTGTTCCGTGAATATTTTAAAGATGAAGAGCGAACAAAAGTAACGAAACGTGGCGAATATTATGTCACTGGTGATCGTGCATCGATGGATGAAGATGGCTACTTTTGGTTCCAAGGCCGTAATGATGATATTATCATTAGCTCCGGTTACACGATTGGGCCATTTGAAGTGGAAGATGCGCTAACGAAACACGATGCTATTCAAGAATGTGCAGTCGTTGGAGCGCCAGATGATATTCGTGGGCAAATTGTTAAAGCGTTTATCGTTTTAAAAGAGAGTCGAAAGAACATTGATAAAGAAGCACTCGTGAAAGAGTTACAAGCGTTCGTCAAACGAGAAACGGCGCCTTATAAATATCCACGTGCGATAGAGTTTATTGATGAACTACCAAAAACACCATCAGGAAAAGTTCGCCGTGTTGAACTAAGAGAGAATTTTTCATAAAAAATGTTAGGAGATGAACCTCTCCTAACATTTTATGCTGTTCGTTCGTTATCTTCTTTTCTCCATAATGACCGTACGCGCTGTACATTCGCCTCTACAAAAGGCTTTGTCGCTTTAATAACAACATTGCTTGATAATAAGAATACGATTAAACCAGCAATAATCGCTCCGTACGTCAGTTGTAATAAACTTCCTTCTGAAAATAAATCAAACTTCCTAAAGAGCTGAATAATAAAACCGTGTAATAAATAGACGTATAATGTTCGTTTTCCGAGAGACGTAAACGATAATTGTCGTTGCGGAATAAACGAAAAAATTGAAAATACCATGACGGCTGACGCTGCATATACTGATAATCGCGCTAAGCCACCGAAGTAAGGCACGCCTAAATCTCCATAAGACTTCGAAGCTAATAACCATCCTGAACTAAATTCAGGCGCGTAATAAATAGATGAACTGATAAACGCCACGGCAATAAATGCAAATATCTTCATAGACGTTCGTTTCGTAAACATTAATTGTTCTTTTGTTAACCAATATCCTGCTAAGAAGAAGGGAAAGAACACGAACGTACGCGATAAACTAAACAAATGACCGACTTGCTCAAAGTAACCAATTGTTACGCCTAAAAATATCGCTACGATTAAACTGATAATCGGTGGCATTCGTTTAAATAAACAAAGTAATAAATGCCAACTAAATAAACTAAATAAAAACCATAATGACCAGTGTGGATAAAATAAACTGACATTCCAGCTGCTACTTCCAGCAAAAAAGTAAAATAGTGAGTAAATCACTTGGAAAATAAGATACGGGATAAGTAGTTTTTTCGCTAAATTTAAAATGTATTGTAAATTTCCCGAGCCTTTTGCAAAGAAACCTGAAATTAAAATAAATGCTGGCATATGAAATGTATAAATCGTTAAATATAACGATTCAGCTCCGCCACCGCTCTTTGTCATCGGTTGAATGAGATGCCCAAAGACGACGAGAAAAATTAAGATTACTTTCGCATTGTCAAAAAATGCACTTCGAGCCAATGTAAACCTCTCCTTAAAACATAATCGCTCTTTTTATCACTGTATATAACTTATAACCTTTTTTAAAGTGAACAACACATTCTTTATTCAATTGTAAGCAAACTGTAACTTTTTCTTAAATAACATTTATTCTTCTTTTGTCGTAGATGAGAAAAACCACCCGCCAATGGCACATCCGACGAGTACAAGGTAAAATATGACTTTCCATGTTGTTGACTGGGGAAAACTTGTTGAAATAATCGCTACATCTTCATGGGCTAACGTTAAAACGGATAGCTTCACACCGACCCAGCCGACGATTAAAAAGGCTGCCACTTCAAGCCCTGGTCGACGGTTTAATAAGCCGACAAAAACATTAGCCGCATAACGCATTAAAATAACTCCGACCATCCCTCCGAGAAAGATAACGATAAATTGTCCCCCGTCTAAACTACCGACAGTGAATAAGCCTGTTGGTTGTAATGATACGGCTAGCGCCACAGCTGCCAAAATTGAGTCAACAGCAAATGCTAAGTCAGCAATTTCAACTTTCAAAACAGTTACCCAAAACCCTGAACCCGTTTTAGGTACTTTTTCTTTTATATCTTCTTCATTATCTTTAAGCACTTTTTTATACAAGTTGTTCAATGCAATAAATAATAAGTAAATAGCTCCGAGCGCTTGAACTTGCCAAACATCTACTAAAAATGAAATGATAAATAACGATCCGAACCGAAGAACAAATGCACCGACGAGTCCATAAAACAGCGCTTTACGACGCTCATCCTCTGGTAAATGTCTAACCATTATAGCTAAGACAAGTGCATTATCTGCTGCTAACAATCCTTCTAATCCAATCAATACAATGAATACCCAAAAATATTCGGCAAATAGTTCAACTGGCATAGTGAACACTCCATTCGTCATTTTGTTGTCAGGTTCGGACTTTTTTCAACAAAAAAGAGACCTTACCTAGATGGTAAAGGTCTCGCTAACAACATCATTGTTGCCAATGAAGCCGGAGATATACTCGTATTGACGACTTCGATTGTACAGCTACTCCCCTTTAGGAAATTATACGTTTGTTCTTTAATTGAACATGTTTTTTGCTTAAAAGTCAATTTTAATGAATCGTTCCTTCGTTCATTTAGGGAAGTATTTTCCTCGTATTTAATTAAATATCATTCGTTTCAATTAATTCATCAACAAGCAATTCGCCGTCGACGACTTTCATAATAAGAACTGTTCTAAACTTTTTCACGTCAGATGAATCTGGACGAATAATTTTAAATTCTTCGATGACCGTTGCTTTATATGTTTTATCATCCATTTCTTCTAATTTTTCAAGTTCAGTTCCATTATATTCTTCGTATATGTCTTTTGAATCTAAATAATCGATATATTCATCTGCTTCTTTTCTTCGCGGACCATCTTCTGTTATAAATGATGAAACGATAGAAAAATCACGCGCATTAATCGCATCTACACTCGCTTCTGTATACTGAATGAGAAATTCTTCGGCGTCTGACTTTGATACTGCCGACTTATCTGATTTTTTATCCTTTTCATCTTTTTTATCTTTTTTCTTTGATTGACCGGGTCCGTAAGCTTGCTTTTTGCCGTCTAGTTCATCAGTCGGTTCAAAGCTAGTCATATAACCTAAACTATCAATCGCCTGAACAGTCCATTGATCGTCTTTATAAACTAATTGAAGGTCCCACAGATGATCGATTTCGCTAAGAGACAGATCTTTAGATTTATAACGTTCCGCTTCTTCCATCATGTATTTTACGTATATTTTGACCGCTTGCTCATCAGAATCTTTATCTATAGCTAATGACGTTTTATCAAATTCAACTTTGTTTAACTGGCCTGCGTAATGATAGTCTTCCGAAAAGTCACTTTCAATCATTTTTTGTACAGCTGAGCTAGCAACTTTTAAAGGCTTCGTACTTTTTTCTGCGCGTGCTTCTGTATACTGTTCACCGAAATCTCTTGCAGTTTCTTTCAGTGTGTCATATTGCTCTTCTTCAAGGATCGATGCGTGAATATACATTTCGTCTTCAGCGACTTCAATTGGTTCGGACGTCACTTCTCCCCACGGCATCGTTACAACTGTTTGTACCGTTTGTGAGCCGTCAACGATCATTGGACCGACTTTTTCAATCTCACCGTCGCCTGAAGCAGAAAACTCCTCCTCACCTAGTAGGAGCTTTGCCCCTGCATCACCGAGTTGATCATAGTTTTCAATAGAGAAGTTTACGTAAGTAATTGGGATATCCATCCCAATATCCGTATAATCACCGTACTCACTACTTAAACGCAACTCATCTTCAACAGCAGCTTCACCAAAATCACCATCAAACGTTGCTTTGATATCATAAATACCTGGTGCGATTGGTCCGTAAACGATATAATCATCGTCTTTTTCATATTCTTCAACACTTAATTCATTAAACTCGAATGTTAAACCGTCGATATTTTCATCATAAACGGCAAATTGGTCAATCAGTTCAATTTTAAACGCATCAACAACACCTAATATTTTTTTATCGAATGGAACGGTATATAAAAAATCGGCTGCTGAGCTACCGCCCTCTGTTACTAATTTAACGAGTGCTTCTGCTTCTTCGCTTTCAATCGAACTGCCATCTTCATGATATGATAATTTCTTTATCTTCTTCGCATCACCAGCGGCAAGTGCTTGATTAAATCGTTTATCGACTGACTCGGCTGAATAGTGAGAGCTTGCCCACGTATTTAAACCAAAAAGTAGCACAACTACCGCAACGACAGCACTAATAATGATTTTATTCTTTTTTGACATCGGTTGTTTCTTTTTCGGTGTTGTTCGTTGCTTTTTCTCAACTTGTTCTTTTTTAATTGGTCCTAACTTCGTGCCACAATGAATACAAACTTTATGATTAGCTTCTGCTTCTTTACCGCATTCTGTACAAAATCGTTTCATTTTATTTTTCACCCACTCTTCTCTTTTTACATGTAAGTCATCGTATCGTTAATAAAGTTACCTAATGTAGAATCGAGTAAAACTCCGATAACGATAACAAAAGTAATACTGACTCCGACGATATAAATTAAGTAACCATATAAAGGATCAATGTTCTTCGGCTCTTTCGTCAATAAATGACTAATAATATAGAGTGGAATTAATGTAAACATAAGTGCCATCGCAACAAATACTAATATAAGTGCGTATGTGTTCGCTTTAAAAATACTTAAAATAAATGCTAAACCAATCGTAATAACGACGACCGTCATATGAACACCGAAAATTGATACGATATCTTTATAAGACGCCATCGTTCCAAATAATTTATTAACGACAAAAAGTATACTTATAATAATGGCTGTTACAATAGCAAAACCTAGTACGACATTAAAAAATATCGAGAAAAATGATGGACCGAATTCATCAAAATAAAATTCGCTCATAACGTTGCTGATCGTTCGATAATTAGTGAACGCTAAAAGTAGTGCAATAATTCCTATGTTTATTAAAGCATTCGTGAACTCTTTTGATGCATGGCTAAATACATCTGAAGGTGATTTAATATACGTTGTGAAAAAACTTCCGTATGCTCTTGAAGCCTCTTTCACTTTTTCAACAGACTCATTCGCTTCACCTTCTGTTTCTGGTGTGTCGACGACGAGTGTTTCTTTTTTCACCTCTAAATCGAGTGAATCTTCGCTCTCCGTTTGCTCTGACTCTGGCTTCGCCACATCGTCTGCTTGCTTAGTAGATGCGACAAGTTCGCCTCCACATGTTCCACAAAACTTCCCTGAATCTTGATAAGAACCACATTTACTACATTCCAATATGTATGCCCTCCTAAAAATTAACATTGTTTATCTTTTGAAAAATTCTAAAAGCTTTATTCAAAGTGAATGAATAGTTCCTTTTAGACACATTTTCAAACGGATGACTTTTATGATAAAACATAAAGAATATTCTATCATAGTTTATATAATACGCAATTTGAGGTTTTGTTGAGAAATTTCTTTTTTACATATTTTTCTTTCTATTTCTCTCATTAAAATGTAGAATATAAACAATATAAATGAATGTAGGAAGTGAATAATGCATGATTGAAAAGAAATGGTTTCAGGGGCTCATTGCTCTTATTTTAGTCTTTATTTTAATATTGCTTATGTCAAAGGTTAGTTTCGTTTTTGACCCCGTCTTAAAATATATAAGTGCCATTGCTGTACCGTTTATTGGTGCAGGTATTTTGTACTACTTGACGAAACCTGTCATGCACTTTTTCATGCGTTTAAAAATACACAAAATCATATCCATTTTAATCGTGTTCTTACTTTTAACGTCAATTGGCGCATTGTTCATCTTATATATTTTCCCCATTGCGGAAAATCAATTTAATAACTTAATGAAAAACATTCCGAAAATGGTTGATGCAACACAATCACTCATTAATTCGATTCAAACAGACCAAATCAAGATTCCTGAACAAGTCAATGACACGATTGATGACGTAATGGCAAATATTCAATCTCATATTGAAAATGTCGTTTCTTATACGTTCAGTTTTATTGGTCAAATCATTTCTCTCGTGATGTCGCTCGTTTTAATTCCTTTCTTTTTATTCTTTATGCTTAAAGATGGCGAAAAGATCGTACCGTTTATTACACAGTTTTTCGATAAAAAGAAAGCTAATAACATTCGTTCATTACTCGGAAAAATAGACGAAGCATTAACAGCATTTATTCAAGGTCAGTTAATCGTAAGCTTTTGTGTCGGTGTCTTATTATTTATCGGATATATCATCTTACGATTAGACTATTCATTAACACTCGCTCTCTTCGCTATGGTGATGAACGTTATACCTTTTCTCGGGCCGTTCATTGCAGTTATCCCGGCATTAATCGTCGGTGCTTTCCAGTCGCCGATGATGATTGTCTACGTCGCAATCGTTACACTAATTGCGCAGCAGTTTGAAAGTAACTTTATTTCGCCGAATGTGATGGGACGTGTCTTATCACTTCACCCACTCACTGTAATTACTGTTATTTTAGCTGCTGGAAGTATTGCTGGTTTTCTCGGCATTCTCTTCGCCGTACCATTCTATGCTGTTGTAAAAACAATTGTTAGTCATTTTTATCAAACGTATAAAAGCGAACAAAAAGCTACCTCTTAATGAATGAAAGGAAAAAGGTGATGATCAATGGGTAAAAAAGCGCTTGAAGCGAAGCTCAGAGAATTAAAGTCAGATTACGTACGCATTCAAGAAGATATGGATAAATTGGAATTTGTCGGTGGACGCGTTTCTTCAGCGGAACAACAACTGATTCAATTAGAAGAACAAATTGCACAGTTAAATAAAGAAATTGATGCATACGATTAAAAATTGGCATAAAGAAAGGTCATTCCAGTAAATGTGTTCTTACTGAAATGACCTTTTTTCTCGTGTAAAATCCCGGCTTCATTTGACCGTAGAACTGTCTACGTCGTCTTGTTTTTACGCGTTTGTTCGATTTTCTTTTCAATTTTTTGTTTTTCTTTAGTCGGTGGTGTGAAGCTAACGACTTTATCGCCTATTTCTGGGTATGTACGCATACCTTCTGAGTAAAATTTAATTTCTCCTGATGGCTTAATAAAGTATAAATAAATAGTGTCATTATCTTTTTCTGCAACATATTGATCGTAGTCATAGCGTTCAGTCAATACTGTTTGCCTGAAAATATAACCGTCTCTCGCTTTTTGACCTAATGCTTCTAATGAAAGCTTATTACCAAATAACACTCTTCCACCGACTTGATCAACGAGTTCGCTCGCATGATCAATCATTTGGTCATACGGTTCGATCCTATAAACACTTTCACGCCCGTATTCTGGAATAAACGTCGTACAGACGAGTGAGTTATACGAGTCTTTATTTGTCGCTGCCACTAAATATTCATACGGAATCGTATCTAAATTATATTCCGTTTGTTCTGCAAGCATTTCACCGTGATAATTCGGCACACCACTATTTCTTGCGTGTCTTAGGTTTTCCCATGACGAGTCAACGATAATGACTGGCATGTTCAACTTCTGAATAGATTTAGCAAACTCAACAGTGAACGTGTTACTACCAACAATGAGTATACCTGGCTTTCCTTCAAGTGATAAGCCGAGCTTTTTCGCTAACCAGCTAATCGAAAACCCATGCGCAACAACTGTCGAGAAGACGAGTGCAAATGTTAACGTTAATAAAATCGACGCATCTTCAAAGCCCGCATCCCCTAATATAGAGGCGAAATAACTCGCAACGGTTAACGCGACAATTCCTCGCGGAGCAATCCAACCAATCAACGATTTCTCAGCTAACGACAACCCTGTTCCGATCGTCGATAAGAAAATGGATAACGGACGGACGATAAACATCATAATAAGTACGTAACCGATGATATGAATATTTGAGATTTGTAAAATTGTTTCCACTTTAAGTGACGCTGTTAACATGATGAAAATGGCTGAAATAAGTAAAATAGAAACATTTTCTTTAAAGTGCCTCATATCAGGAACTGAACTTACTTTCGTATTAGCGAGTGTCATCCCCATAATCGTAACACCTAACAAACCGGGTCCTTTAACTATTTCGTCACCTAATGCGAAACATAAAATAACGACGACGAAAACGAAAGGTGATTTTAAAAATTCCGGAACGAGTCCGCCTTCAAACATCCAACCAATGACGCGACCGAAAACCCAACCTAAAATTCCTGCAAAAATTGATACAGCAAAGAAAATGATAAGTGCCGTTCCCTGTGGATCTTCAGCTGTTAAATAAGCGATGATTTCAAAAGCGAATACAGCTAAAAGAACACCGATTGGATCAACGACAATTCCTTCCCACTTTAAAATTTTCGCTGGACGCGGTTTTAATTTTGATTGACGTAAAAGCGGCATAATCACTGTCGGACCAGTTACGATAAACAGACCACCAATAACGAATGATACGGCTAAAGAAAGGCCAGCAATGTAATGGGCTGTTAAAGAGCCTAAAATCCAAGCGATAAATGCACCAATCGTCGCAATTCGAACGAGCGGTTTTCCTAATCCTCGTAATTCTTTACCTTTTAAACTTAAACTTCCTTCAAATAAAATAATCGCGACTGCGACTGAAATAATCGGATCATATATATCCCCGAACGTTTCTTCCGGGTTGATAATTCCAAAGACAGGCCCAATAATTAAACCCGTAATTGACATAACGACAATTGCTGGAATACTAAATTTCCAAGCTACCCATTGGGATCCAATGCCTAAGAAACCTATTAACATAATCGTAAATAAAATCGACGGATCCATAGTTTACCTCCATATGTTTCACGAGCATTTTGCCACTCTTTTTTGTTCCCGTGAAAATAATATAAAGACCATTCTAAATGTGTCACGTGAGATTGTAAACCTTTTTATGAAAGTATTTTAAATCGATACAAAGAATATATATGTTAGGATAGTGAAGGGGGTGAGCTCTGTTGAAACGACAAGTACTCCAAACGTATTTTGGGTATGATGAATTTTTACCAGGACAAGAAGAAACAATTAACCATATATTAAATAAAAAACATACATTAGCCGTCATGCCAACAGGTGGTGGGAAATCTGTTTGCTATCAAGTACCAGCTCTATGCTTAGACGGTGTAGCGATTATCGTTTCGCCACTTATTTCTTTAATGAAAGATCAAGTAGATGCGGTTCGTGCATTAGGTATTTCTGCAACGTACATTAATAGCTCACTTTCGACGGAGGAGCAATACGAAAGAATACGTGAAGTGACAGCAGGAAAATATAAACTGCTTTACGTCGCTCCGGAGCGATTTTTATCCCAATCATTTATTGCACAGATGAAACGTATACATATTTCCTTCGTCGCTTTTGATGAAGCACACTGTATTTCTCAGTGGGGGCACGATTTTCGCCCGAGTTATCGATCAGTCATTGACACGTTAGCTGAGTTTCCTAATATTGACCGATTTGTTGCATTAACGGCAACAGCAACGGAAGAAGTCATTGATGATATTAAAAGTCTGTTATCGATTTCGGAAGATCATGTCGTTCGCACAGGATTTGAGCGAAAAAACTTATCGTTTTACTTAGTGAAAGGTAAAAATAAAATCGATTACATCAAATCGTTACTCAAAAAGCGCACAAATGAATCGGTCATTATTTACGCGGCGACGCGAAAGCAAGTCGATCAGATACATGCAACGTTATCACACATGAACATATCCGTTGCAAAATATCACGCAGGTATGAGTGACGTGGAACGTAACGCTGCCCAAGAAGCATTTATTCGTGATGAAAAGCAAATGATGGTTGCGACAAATGCCTTTGGAATGGGAATTGATAAATCGAACGTCCGGTTAATCATTCATTACGCAATGCCGATGAATATTGAAGCGTACTACCAAGAAGCTGGACGTGCTGGGCGAGACGGTGAACCGAGTGACTGTATTCTTTTATTCTCACCACAAGACGTGCAGCTACAAAAGTTTTTAATTGAGCAATCGCAAATGGATGAACAGAACAAACGGATTGAACATAAAAAATTACAGCAGATGATTAATTATTGTCATACGAATAGTTGTTTAACTGCTTTCATCTTAAATTACTTCGAAAAAGATCAAATCATCGAAGCGTGTAAACGATGTAGTCATTGCTTACAAAACCATGATAAAGTCGATATTACGACAGAAGCACAAATGATTCTTTCATGTATTAAGCGAATGGATGAAAGATTTGGCGTCCAGATGATTGCAAAAGTATTACGCGGATCTAAGGACCGAAAAGTTCTTAGTATGAAGCTTGACCAGTTATCAACGTATGGTCTTTTAAGTCACTATACGGAAAAGCAAATTGCCGAGCGGATTCATTTTTTAATTGCTGAACAAATGATTGGTATGGAAGAAGGACAATTTCCGACATTAAAACTTAATCAATTATCAGTGGATATTTTAAAAGGAGCACGTGAAGTAAAAATGTTCATTGAAGTCATACCGGAAACAGAAGTTGTTGATTATGACACGAACTTGTTTCAATCATTACGCGAGCTCAGGCGAACGATTGCGACTGAAGATGATGTACCGCCGTACGTCGTATTTTCCGATGCAACGTTAAGAGATTTAGCGCGCTATCATCCGAAAGCCGAAAAAGATATGCTACGAATCAAAGGAATCGGTGAAAAGAAATTTTCTCGTTACGGCGAAAGGTTTATTGACGTCATTGCGGACTGGACAAATGAGCACCCAGAAGTGAAACCGAGAATACTTATTTAATTACTAAAAAAGGTCATTCTAGAAAATTTACGAGAATGACCTTTTTTCTTTTGTTTACACGTTATAAATCTACTTCGCTTATCACAAGAGTTATCGCACACCACTGTAATCTCATCGGTATTTTTTTAAAGCGATTAAATCTTTTACGTAATATCTATGCTCCACGTTCCTTCACGAAAGACAGCTTCAGTCGTTCCGTCTGCTTTTATTCCATCAATGGACATATTTGCTGAGCCAATCATAAAGTCAACGTGTGTTAAGCTGTCATTTACGCCATGTTTATCGAGCGCGTCATCTGACATATCCGCTCCACCTTTTATATTCGTCGGATATGCTTTTCCAAACGCTAAATGACATGACGCATTTTCATCAAATAACGTATTATAAAACGTTAAACCTGACTGAGAAATTGGCGATTCATGTGGTACGAGTGCGACTTCTCCAAGTCTACGCGCACCTTCATCAATGTCTAATAATTGTTTTAACGTTTCTTTACCTTCTTTGGCGTCAAAATCAACAACTTTCCCATCTTTAAACGTTAACGTAAAGTCATCAATAATATTTCCGCCATAATTTAACGGTTTCGTACTGGATACTGTTCCGTTCACATCATATTTATGTGGCACACAGAACACTTCTTCAGTCGGCATGTTTGGGTTAAACGTTATCCCTTTTTCAGAAACAGCCGAACCGCCTTGCCAAATATGATCCTTCGGTAAACCAACGATTAAATCTGTTCCGTCAGCTTTGAAATGAAGTGATTCATATTGCTTATCATTTAAGACACTTTCCGCTTTATGTAACGTATCGTTATGTTTATCCCATGCAGCAATTGGGTCATCTTCATCCACGCGAACAGTTTTTAAAATAGCGTCCCATAATTTGTTCACGGCCTCTTCTGCTTCGTCATTTGGGAATACTTTTTTTGCCCACGCTTTTGTCGGTACAGAAATGACCGACCACGTAATTAAATCATTCATAACATACGTGCGGAAATTCTTTAATCCTTCTGCTGAAGCTTTATTTGCAAGGGCCACACGTTCAGGATCAATATCTTTTAATAAGTCTGGATCAGTCGCGTGAATAGATAATAATGCTGCGCCATCTTTTGCGAATGATTCATGACGATCAATTTTCCATTCTGGGAATTCAGCAAGCACCGCTTCATCAGCATGTTTATATTTTAAATACGTTAACTCATCATCTGCCCAATTAATATGAACATCTTTTGCACCCGCTTCATATGCCTGTTTAGCAATTAACCGTGTAAAGTCAGCACATTCAATCGGTGAGTTAATCATTAATGGTTGTCCTTTTTGCAAATTAACACCTGTCTTTACGACTAGTTCTGCATATTTCTCTTTCATTTCCATTCATAAACACTCCTTCTATTACTCTTGATTATCAATTGTCCAAGGTACTCTCGTTCCTAATTTTTCAGCCATTTCACGTGATTTTATTCGACGACTTCGGCGATATTCAGCCCGCTTCTTCGCACCTTCATGTAAAAATTTTTCTTGTTCAGATTGTGGATATACTTGCGGAACAGTTGAAGGCTTACCATTTTTATCCACAGCGACAAACGTTAAAAATGCTGTTGAACACACTTTCCGTTCACCTGTTAATAAATTTTCAGTCACAGCTTTAACGAATACTTCCATAGATGTTCTGTGCGTCCACGTAACGAAAGCTTCTAAACAAATAGAGTCTCCTAAAATGACTGGTTCTAAAAAATCAACAGAATCAGTTGAAGCTGTGACGACAGGCTTTCTCGCGTGCCTCGTTGCTGCAATAGCCGCGACGTCATCGATACTTTCCATTAATTTACCCCCGTACAACGTCCCGTGAATGTTCGTATCTGGTGGTAACACATTTGCCGTTTTAATCGTTAGTGAATATGAACATGATTTTCTTTCCATCTGAATGCTCCTCTATTGTCTGTTTTCTTTTTATAAAATAGGTGATAATAATCGAGAAACAGATTCTTTAAATTTAATCATAAGCGACCGTTGTCCGTAAAGCTTATCAGTCATCTGGGTTGATACTTTAATATCCTCTTGAAACGCTTCAACGAGGTGTTCAGCTATATCAGTGTTATATAAAAATGCATTCACTTCAAAGTTTAAACGGAAACTACGGACGTCAATGTTCGCTGTACCGACAGAAGAAATTTTCCCGTCAACGACAATCGTTTTAGCGTGTAAAAATCCGTTTTGATATAAGTAAATTTCTGCCCCTGCTTGAAGCAATTCACCGACATACGATAAAGTTGCCCAGTAAACGAACATATGGTCAGGTTTATTCGGAATCATTAATTTTACACGAACGCCTGAAAGTGTAGCAATGCGTAACGCATCCATTAAACTTTCATCTGGAATGAAGTACGGCGTTTGAATGTAAATGTATTCTTTCGCAGCGAAAATCATCTTTATGTAACCGTACTTTATTTGTTCCCAGTCAGAGTCTGGTCCACTAGAAACGATTTGCACACCGACATCGCCACCTTCAGCGCGTGGGTAATGTCTTGATTCATAAGCGATATGATTTCTTGATGCTTGGTTCCAATCTAAAATAAAGCGCGTTTGCATATTGTGGACAGCGTCACCGTCAATTCGTAAATGTGTGTCACGCCAGTAACCGAATTTTTCACTTTTTCCTAAATATTCATCCCCAATATTAAAGCCACCAATATAACCTACTTTCCCGTCAATGATGGCAAGTTTTCGGTGATTTCTAAAGTTGATTTTCAAGTTGATTTTCGGAATTTTCGGTGGGAAAAATGCGTCGACGAGTACCCCGGCATTTTTCAAGCGCGAAATATATTTCCGGCTCAATGAGCGTGAGCCCATATCATCATATAAAAAACGCACTTGAACGCCTTCTCGCGCTTTTTTAATAAGAACGTCAGCAATCCGTGTTCCGAGATGATCATGACGAATAATATAGTAAAGCAAATGAATATGGTTTTTAGCATTTTCCAAGTCTTCTATTAAAGCGTTAAATTTCTCTTCTCCGTCAGTAAAAATTTTCACGTCGTTATGGTGTGAATAGAGCGCATCATTATTCACTAAATGTAAGTAATATAAGTCTTCGTAATAAGTTAAATCATTATATTTAGGAGTGAAATTCCCATTTTCAATCGCTTCAAGTTGGGATGCGACTTCTTTTTTTACACCTAGTTTGTTTTTCGTGTCCCACGTAAATATCTTTTTGTTACTTAATTTCCTTCCGAATATGAGGTAGCAAATAAATCCAATGACTGGAATAAAGAATAAGACCATTAACCACGCCCATGTAGACGTCGGGTTTTTTCTCTCTAAGAAAATAATTGAAAATGCTAAGACAAAGTTAATAATTGTTACGAATCCAAGCAAGTATGGAATTATTTGCATGTATGCCACTCCTTTATAACAATTTTTTAGTTGAATATCTTACATCAATGATATAGCAAATGAAAGAATTTTACATTGAATAAGTATCTTTTGTTGCATGCATCTGTTTTACGATTTATGATAGCTTTGCTCTTTATGTTTTTTATAAATAACAGTCACCAAGAGTCAAGGAGGGAAAAGCGTGAATGAGCCTATCCATAAAGATGGTGTCATTATAACTGTATTAGCATATATTATTTGGGGCTTTTTGCCACTTTACTGGAAATTAGTTGATGACGTTTCGCCAAGTATTATTTTAGCCGAGCGAATTATTTGGTCATTTGCTGGCATGATGATTTTATTAATCGTCACACGGCGTTGGTCGACTTTTAAACAAGAATTTAAACACATTTTCTCACATAAACAGAGCTTTTTACATATTACACTCGCGTCTTTTGCGATTAGTTTAAATTGGCTCACGTATATTTGGGCAGTTAACAATGAATTTGTCGTACAAGCGAGTCTCGGGTATTATATCAATCCGCTCATCAACATCGTCGTCGGGATTATTATTTTAAAAGAAGTCGTTTCACGGATCCAAATTTTTTCATTTATTATTGCAGCAGTAGGCGTTTTATATTTAACGATTAGCTTCGGTGAATTTCCGTGGGTATCTTTCGTTCTTGCGATTAGTTTTGCCATTTACGGATTATTGAAACGATCAGTAAAAGCGAGTGCAGCTGTCGGGCTAACAATTGAGACGATGATTGTTACGCCGATTGCGCTTATTTTTTTAATTGCCATGCCGAATAGTGAAAGTTTAATTCATGGGAATTTCACGTCAGTGACTGCTTTGCTCGTCGGAACAGGGATTGCTACTGCACTTCCGTTACTATTATTCGCTTACGGAACGAAACGAATTCCTTTTATTATGCTCGGATTTTTACAATATATTGCTCCAACAATTATGTTGTTTATTGGAATTTATATTTTTAAAGAAACATTTTCAACTGCGCATTTCATTGCATTTTGCTTTATTTGGGTAGCACTTGTTATATATATGTGGTCATCTTTTTATGAACGAAGACGATTAAAACGAAATATTGTGTGAATTGCAAGTTTATTCTAAATATACTTGACTTTAAAACAGATAGACGTATAATAACGTTTAAAGTTTAATAGCTCAATCTCTTATCAAGAGTGGTGGAGGGGATAGGCCCGATGAAACCCAGCAACCTTTAAGTAAAAAAGTCATTTTACTTATTACGGTGCCAAATCCTACCAGATTTAAAACATCTGGAAGATAAGAGGAGGATGACGTTTTCAATCATACACCCTCTTCTTACTGAAGGGGGGTTTTTTGTTTTTCTTCTCTTTAGAACCGGAGATATTTAACTTTCAGAACAATAGATTGGCTAAAACAAAATTTTAGGAGGAATAAATTTATGGCAACATTCAATTTTCAAAATCAAGATACGATTTTATTACACGGGGGACAAGAACCTGACCCTGTGACTGGTTCACGTGCTGTACCTATTCATCAAACGACGTCTTACGTTTTTAAAGATACGGAGCATGCACAAAACTTATTCGCTTTAGCGGAACCGGGAAATATTTATACGCGAATTATGAACCCAACGACAGACGCATTCGAACAACGTGTCGCTCAACTAGAAGATGGAGTAGCTGCCTTAGCAACAGCTTCTGGGATGGCTGCAATTACGTACGCCATTTTAAATATTACACAATCTGGTGATGAAATTATCGCTGACAGTAACTTATATGGCGGAACGTATAATTTATTCGTCCACACGCTTCCACGTTACGGCATTACTGTAAAATTAGTCGACGGGTCAGACCCAGAAAATATCCGCCAAGCAATTACAGACAAAACGAAAGCAGTTTTTGCTGAAACGATTACGAACCCGAGTTTAAATGTGTTCGATATTGAAGCAGTTGCAGATATTGCACACGAAAATGATATTCCACTCATCATTGATAATACATTTGCACCAGCATTTTCTAAACCGATTGCTTGGGGTGCGGACATAGTCGTTCATTCAGCAACGAAATGGATTGGTGGTCACGGGACGACAATCGGTGGTGTAGTCGTTGATGGTGGGCGATTCAACTGGGATAACGGAAAGTTCCCTGGCTTCACTGAACCAGACGAAAGTTATGGGGGCGTTCGTTACGTTGATTTAGGACCTCCTGCCTTTGCATTAAAACTACGTGTCCAATTACTACGTGATACAGGGGCAGCTCTTAGTCCACATAGCGCATTCCTATTTTTACAAGGATTAGAAACGTTGCATTTACGCATTGAACGTCATAATGAAAATGCAGCAACAGTTGTTGATTACTTAAAGAATCATCCACAAGTTGAGTGGGTAAATTATCCAGGATTATCAGACCATCCGTCACATGACTTAGCGAATAAATATTTTGCTGACGGCAAAGGATACGGATCAATTATTACATTCGGAATTAAAGGTGGACGTGAAGCTGGTCGTCAACTGATTGATCATATTGATCTATGGTCACACGTCGCAAACGTTGGAGATGCTAAATCACTTATTATTCACCCAGCATCAACGACGCACCAGCAATTAAGTGAAGAAGGATTGAAGAAGAGTGGTGTGACAGAAGAACTCGTTCGTTTAGCTGTCGGACTTGAATCACCTGATGACACGATTCAAGCGCTTGATGAAGCGATTGCTCTTGCAACTAATTCTGAAAAACAAGTAAACATTACTGAAGATAAAGTCATTGTTGCAGCATTAAAATCACCATTTGATCGTAGTGAAGGTTTGCGACAAAAAGTTATTGCTGTCGTCGGAGAAAATAATGACGCACAAACATTAGCTAAGTATGGCTTTAAAGTTGTATCTGTTACTGATTCTTTAAGCGATATTGAAGGAGACGTTGATATCGTCGTGACAAATGGTGCATTACCAGATGGTATCGCAAATGAAGCTTCAACGAAAAATGTTAAACTAATCTGGAACGAAGGTAATGACATTATTCAAGTCGGTGAAGCGTATAGCGTCGCTGGAAAACAAATTTTAGCCGAAGCTATTCGTGTAAAAACAGTTGAATAAATAAATTTAACACGTACCGTTACGGTTATTTAGCCGTAACGGTATTTTTATGTTTACATCAATTGCTTAACGTGTAAACTATACATATATTGTTTATTTACAAATTAGGTGTGATGTTTCAATGAAAAAACGTTATATATTTTCTCTTATTATTATATGTATAATCCTTTCACTGTTCTTGATCCCCTGGAAAAGTAATTCTCCTAAAATTATTCACAAGACTAACTCATTACCGACAGAAGAAAAAGATGAACCGATTGAAGAAGATGATGATCCCGAAGATGAAAGGCCCGCTAAACAAGTGAGAAAGAAAATTCAACAATCGATTCGTCTCATGTTTCATAAAAATGTTCGGATCGTCGCAATCGGTGATTCTCTCACGCAAGGTGTCGGTGATGAAACGGATAATAATGGATATGTCGGCATTGTAGAACAATCCATTGATACGACTGAAGGAGACATTTCCTTTTCTAATTATGGTAAAAGAGGTAATCGCACGGATCAACTGTTAGTCCGTCTTGATGAACATGAAATTATATCGGACATTAAACGTGCGGATATCGTTCTACTCACAATAGGAGCAAATGATATTATGGAAGTTGTAAAAAATAACTTCACGCACTTAACGCTTGAACCGTTCATTGAAGCCCAAGCAGGTTACGAAGAACGCTTAACGCAGATCTTAAGTACGATAACGACATATAATCAAATGGCAGATGTTTATTTAATTGGGTTTTACAATCCGTTTCATCAGCATTTTGATGACATTGAAGAATTAGAATTAATCGTTGATGATTGGAATGAAATTAGTGAGCAAACAGCTAACCATTTTGCCAACGTTACGTACATTCCGATAAAAGATGCGTTCGATCATACAGATGACAACTTGTTTTCTGATGACCATTTCCATCCGAATCATGCAGGCTATGAACGTATTGCTTCCGAAGTGATTCATTATTTAACAGAAGAAAGGTGAAGACACCGTGGTGAAAAACATCTCATGGAAAAGATTGTTTTATATATTACTTAGTTTAAATATTTTAATCGTCTTATGCATTACTTTTCTTATTTTCAGTCCCGTTGCATCTGTAGACAAACCTGAAAGTGAGCCGATTGATTTAAATGACCGTTCACAGTTTGTTGTTCGTACGACTAAAGGAAATTTAAATGACTTAATGAATGCATATATTACGAAATTTCTTAAACAGACAGAACATAAGTATTCCGTTACGTTAGAAGACGACGTTTTATTAGAAGGAGAGCTTCCCGTATTTTCATCAACTGTTCCGCTTTCTGTGCGCTTGGAACCAGTCGTTGAAGATAACGGACATTTAATTTTAAAACAACAATCGATTGCACTCGGATCATTGCAATTGCCTAATAAGAAAATTATGGAATATATGGCAAAATATTTACCTGTCCCTGAATGGGTAACAATATTGCCACAAGACCAAGAAATTTACGTATCGTTGCAAGACTTGAATTTAAAAAGTAATTTTGATGTCCGGGTAAATACATTTGATTTAGAAGCAAATGATTTATCGTTTACGTTTTACGTTCCGTATAAAACGCTCGGCATTGATCCGCTTCCTGTCGATCAAATGGCTAATGAATAATCGTATAACCAAGATATGAGACAATTACAGTCATATCTTGGTTATCTGTTTAGTCATTATATAAATCAAACATGCCAGAAACTTTTTCTGTCACTTCTTCAACGAGTGACTTCGGTGAAAGAACTTTCGCTTGACTCCCCCACGTTAGCAACCAATGGACGAGCCCAGCAGATTGTTTCGCTCGCGTTCGTAAAATAAAATGATCTGGTCCATCCGTCTCAATGTTTGCATCCATCCCGAAACGATCAAGTACGACGTTAATTAAATCATTCACGAAACGTACCTTTACGTGAATATCTTCTCCCCCGTACATATGAAAGCTTTTATTCACATACGTTTGTAATGAAAAGTCATCTTTCGTAAATAATTTATCGATTAATTGGATATGCCTCATTCGGTCAAGCCTGTAGTGACGGAGTTCACCTGTTTCTTGAAATTTCCCTATTAAATAGTAATAATCATTTTGCCAAATAAGTGCATATGGCTCAACGTAATAATACTCACCATCTCGTCTGTAAGCGAATTGTTTATCGACATTATATCGTCCATACTTATAGCGAATAACTCTGTTAGAAGAAATCGCTTCATGTATACGGTCGATATTTAATTTGACTAACTCATAATCAACACTTGTCGATTGAGAAAAGGTCATCGTTTCAGGCAGTTTTTTAGCAACATGTTTACTCGTTAGCTGTTTGATGTTCTTAACGAGACGATCTTTTTCATTCGTCGTAATAAATTTAGCAGATAAAATAGCATCAATCATTAAGCGGAGCTGATACACTTCAAACAGACGATTTTGATGACTGTACACGTGAGCACCATATTTTTCTTCATTTTTAATAATATCAAAACCGTTTCGCGATAAAGCCTCTATGTCAGAACGTATCGTGCGTCGGTCGAATGTCTCATTCACAAATGCCGCTTCTAAAGCTTGTTGAATACCTTTTATACTTAGTGCATGATCTTCATCTGTCTCTGCAAATAAAAGCTCTCTAATCCGTAATAAACGATCACTATTTGACTGCCCCATAAAACAAACACCCTTTCTCAAACGATTCATCCTTATATATGTTACTTTTATTTTACACGAATATTCAATATCGTCTATAATAGAGAGAATGTGTGAATGTTAGGCACCGCATAAATATGGCAAGAAAATTATTGGAGGACTCTTTATGATTACTGTTACAGATGTAAGTTTACAATTCGCGGATAAGAAATTGTTCGAGGATGTTAATTTAAAATTTAATGCTGGAAATTGCTACGGATTGATCGGCGCGAATGGCGCAGGAAAATCAACATTTTTAAAAGTGCTTTCTGGTGAAATCGATTCGCAAACGGGTCACGTCTCAATCGCAAAAGATAAACGACTAGCCGTTCTTAAGCAAGATCACTTCGAATACGAAGATGAAATTGTTTTGCAAACGGTTCTCATGGGACACGAGCGATTGTTTGAAGTTATGCAGGAAAAAGATGCTATTTACATGAAAGAAGATTTTTCTGAAGAAGACGGGATGCGTGCAGCAGAACTTGAAGGTGAATTCGCTGAATTAAATGGTTGGGAAGCTGATCAGATGCAGCGGTTTTACTGACAGGGTTAGGTATTAAGGAGTCACTTCATGACGTGAAGATGGCTGAATTAAAAGCAGACGATAAAGTGAAAGTACTTCTTGCACAAGCTCTATTCGGTAACCCAGATGTGTTATTACTTGATGAGCCGACGAACGGCTTAGATATTCAAGCAATTCAGTGGTTAGAAAACTTTTTACTCCACTTTGAAAACACAGTTATCGTCGTTTCTCATGACCGTCACTTTTTAAACAAAGTATGTACACATATTGCTGACGTTGACTTCGGAAAGATCCAAATTTACGTTGGTAACTATGACTTTTGGTATGAATCAAGTCAGTTAGCTGCAAAAATGGCCCAAGAAGAAAACAAGAAAAAAGAAGAACAAATTAAAGAATTACAATCATTTATCGCTCGCTTTAGTGCGAACGCTGCTCGTTCACGCCAAGCGACGTCGCGACAAAAGTTATTAGATAACATTACGTTAGACGATATTAGACCGTCTTCAAGACGCTATCCGTATATTGCATTTACACCTGAGCGCGAGATTGGAAATAATTTACTAACAGTTAACGGTATTAGTAAAACAATTAACGGCGAAAAAATATTAGATAACGTTAGTTTCACCATTGATAAAGATGATAAAGTAGCGTTTGTCGGACCAAACGACGTCGCTAAAACGACATTTTTTGAAATTATTACTGGTAACTTAGAACCGGATGAGGGGACGTATGAGTGGGGTGTTACGACGTCACAATCTTACTTCCCAAAAGATAACTCAGCTTTCTTTGAGAATTCTGATTTAACGCTTGTTGAGTGGTTAAGACAATATTCACCTGAAGACGAAACAGAATCATTTTTACGTGGTTTCTTAGGCCGTATGTTATTTTCAGGCGAACAAGCACTTAAGAAAGCGAACGTTTTATCAGGTGGGGAAAAAGTGCGCTGTATGTTATCTAAAATGATGTTAAGTAGCGCAAACGTGCTTATTTTAGACGAGCCGACGAACCACTTAGACTTAGAATCAATTACGTCATTAAACAACGGACTCATTTCGTTTAAAGGTTCCATGCTCTTTTCATCACATGACCATCAATTCATTGATAGTATCGCTAACCGACTCATTGAGCTAACACCGACAAAAGTCATTGATAAACATATGTCGTATGACGAATACGTTCGTGATCAAGCATTGCAAAAAGAAATTAAACAACTTTACGTATAAAAGTGAACATTAAAAGAGGTTGGGACAAAACCCAGAGAAATGAAAAGGTAATTTCAGTAGATTTAATTTTACTGGAATGACCTTTTCTTTTTATTTGATCGACTATGTCGCTTCATAAATTTACTACGCTTTCCGCGGGCCGGCCTCAAACGAAAAAACAAGCGAAATTTACGGAAAACGTAAAATAGACGTAGAACCTTTCTTCGGATTTTTGAAGACTAATTTAGGTTTCACTCAAATGTCGGTTCGAGGAAAATCTAACGTGCAGAACGAAATGGCTTTTGCATTAATGGTGGTAAATATAAGAAAACACACCGTCATTAACACTGGAAATGTTCCATTTTTCACCTGAAGATAAAAAAATGCTTGTGCTTATCTTTTTTATGATAAACACAAGCATTTTTATTTATTTGAGGCTAGTTTTGTCCCAACCTCTTCTTTGTTAGCTATTTATTAGTTTAAGATTGTTACTTGTACAGAGCGTCTTCCCCACTGGAAAGCTTCGTCTTTTGTCGGTACGTGAATATCGATTTTGTTTCCTTTAATTGCGCCACCTGTATCAGCAGCAATTGCTTCACCGTATCCTTCAACGTGTACTTTCGTACCTAATGGAATAACGTTCGGATCAACTGCAATAACTTTTGCATGTGGATCGTTATTTAAGTCAACACCTGTTGCCGTAATACCTGAACAGCCTGCACACTGTGCTGTATAAGCTGTTGCACTTACTGTTAACGTTTGACCTGATGGTTGGTCATTTTCTTCCTGAACTGGTTCTTCTTTTTTGCTTTCTTCTGCTTTAGCCGATGTATCTTCTTTAGCTTTTTTCTTATCTTTCTTTACTGACTTGATCGTTAATTCATCACCAACTGATAGTTCTGATGAATCTAAATCGTTCCACTTCTTAATGTCTTTCTTTTTAACGTCAAAATCTTTTGCGATACTTGATAATGTATCACCTTTCTCAACTTCATATATTGTGTGGATATTTATTGTTTGCTTTGGATGAATCGTCGTTGAATCAAGTTCATTTATCTCAACTAGTTCCTCTACTGTCGTATCGTTCGATTCTGCAATGCTCCAGAGGCTATCTCCTGCCTCAACTTCATATTCTTTTGCTGATGCCGTTGCTGTAGCCACCAATAAAAGCACAAATGTAATTGCCAATGTGGCCATCATCTTTTTCATCAGTAATTCCCTCCTTGTTTTCTAACCAAGACCAATAGTAACACAGGAAAAATGGGAATACAGTAACAGATGGGTTAAGAGATAGTTACACAAAGCGTCAAAAACGCCTCTATTGTTACATTCGTCGAGCATGTGTAACAATCGCTCAATGAAAGCGTTTTATGTTACATACGCATAACAAATTTCAAAGCGCTTCCATACTTTTCAGCAAAAAAAGGTGTTGGCAACTTACGCACCAGCACCTTTTATTGATAAATAATTGCTTCTTTTTTCTACAACCGCTTGCGTTTTTCTTTCATTAATAAATAAACACCTAAAATAATGACGATTAACGATGCTCCCTCAGACGTTAGGAACATTTTATCATATCCAGCACTTGTTGTTTGCGCCACTGTTAAAAAGCTCGCATAGATTGTCGGAAAAACAGTTAAGCCGATTTGGCGCGAGAGTGATAACGTTCCGAGCGCAGCTCCTTTTCCATTGTCTGATGCACTTTCTCCGACTAATACATTTAACGGAGCGCCGAGTAAAATACCGAGTCCGAGGCCGGCAACGATACTTGCTAGTGTAAATATAAGTAAATTCGTCACGAAAAACTTGAAAGCGAAAAATCCGATTGCACCAATAATTCCTGCTGCAATAACTGTCCGTCGTGCGCCGAATCGATCGGTTAAAAAGCCTCCGAGGCCAGCACCAATCCCAGAAGATAACGCTAAAGGTGTGAGCCAAAAACCAGCGCTTGATACAGCAACACCTAAAACATGTTGGACAAATGAGGGTATATAAATAATACCCGCTAAAAATCCACCTGATAAAAGTCCGAGAGCAACAGTCGTTTGAAACAGGCGTGAACGAAGCATCGTGTAGGCAATGATTGGATCACCGCCTGAGCGTTCTAAACTTTTCTCATAAAATAAAAAGAGTGCTGCAAAGACAATGCTCAATCCAATGAGTGAAATCGTCACTAAATCCGTTAAGCTCGCATCTGCTAATCTCGTCATACCGAGCATGAACGTTAAAATACTCACAGATAATAAGAGAGAGCCAACCATATCTAATCGTTTGCCTGTTGGTGCTTTCGTCTCTTCGATTTTAACTATCCCAAACGCAATTAACAAAAGAGCAATCGGAATATTAATTAAAAATAACCAATGCCATGAATCAGTGACGTGTAAAATAACTGCCCCAATATTCGGACCGAGTACGGCAGATAAACCGTGCATACTACCGAGAAGTCCGAGTGCCTTTCCTTGTTTATCTTTCGGTAATGTTGCTAAGACATGTGAACTTCCGATAATAAATATTCCACCACCACCGATTGCTTGAATAAATCGAGCAATTAAAAGAAAGGTGAAATTTGGACTAAGCGCGACGAGTAATGAACCGATACCGAAAAGAGCGACTTCGATAATAAATAGTCGTTTGCGCCCGTAATTATCCGAGAGCTTCCCAATAATCGGCACACTTATTGCAATACCTAACGTATATAACGTAATACTCCAGGCACCCCACGCAGGCGAAACGTTAAACGACTCATAAATTGTCGTTAACGCTGTACTTATAATCCCGTTATCTAAACCTGCCATAAATACACCAATTGTAAATAATATAATTGGCCACTTTTGTGACTGCGTACCTTCCCTTGTCATTCCTATCAACCCCGCACAATTTATGTATAATAAAAAACTTGAGACGTCATTAAATGATACGTCTCAAGCATTATTTTAATCAAACATATTACTTAATTTATTGAAGATATTTTTAAAGAAGTTAACGACCTTTTCCCAGAAACCTTCATCTAGTCCAAGCTCTCCTGCTTTATCTTTTAATGATGAAGCAATATCTTCTAATTGATTTTTTACTTTGTCAAAATCAATATCTAAGTCACGCATTTTATCAAATAAGTTAGTAAGCATTTGACGATCTTCATCACTTAATGTGATTTCAAGTTTATCGAGTTGTTCTTTTACAATTCGCTCGACGTCCTCTTTCGTCGCTGGATCTTGATCAGCAATTGCTTTTTTAATTTCAGCTAATAACTCTGTTACCTTTTCTTGATCAAGTCCATCTTTTTCTGCTAAATCTGTTGCTACGTCTAACTCTTCATTAGCGACTTCCATTCGGTCTTTATCAAGCATATCCCCATCTGCATCATACGCTTTATAAATACCAGTTAATGCAGAGTGGCCTGTTACTTTCACAGGTGATGCAACTTCAACGACTGCGCCTTCAACACCTGCTGTTAAAAGTGCGTTCGCATACATATCACTCGTTACTTGTGTAATATTATCAGGCGTTACAATATTAATCGTTAATCCTTTTGAATCGTCTTGACGCATAATTTTTGCTGACGAATACATGTTTGAATGAGGATCTCCATCAATATAATTGGCAATGTCTGCGCCCGTAACATTATATTCTTGTACTTTACTTGAATCAGTCACATCTAAAAGCTTACGTACTTCTTCTTTTTGTGCGTCTGATAATGTATCTCCATAAACGACAATTGGCAAACCATACTTCTCATCAATTACGTCATCATCTGCTAATGCTGGCATAGCAAAGCTAAAAGCTACTACAAATGCGAGTAAAGCGATGATATACTTTCTCATTTTCATGATTTAAATCTCCTTTTCGTTTCTCTGTTCATTATTATAACCGTTTTTTTCATGATTATCATTATTTTTTATTATTTCCTTTTTCATAAAGATTAAACGTATACGATTAAAACCGAAACTAATGATACACTTAAGTAAACTATGTCAGTCTGTTTTCTTTGCAAAATACACCGTCATATGATTAAAATAAACAGAATCACTCGTATTAAAAAGGAAGTATGTGATAACAAATGGGTATCGTTCTCGTTGACGTCTGTAGTGGAAACGTCATGACGACAGTTGACATTGAACAAATAATAGAAACCGAGTTTCCTGAAGTTGCGGTTATTATCAATGATTGTCTGTCTTATTGTGGGTTATGTGGTGTTAGACCGTTCGTCTTAGTGAATGGGAAGATTGTCTTCGGACAAACCGTTGATGAATGTTTAGATAAAATAAGAGAAGAAATAAAAAAGGAATTATCTGTTTATGAATAAAAATCATGCGCAGATAGTTCCTTTTTGTTTATTATTTCGTGTAAGCGACGACGTCCATTTCAACGATAACATCTTTTGGTAAACGACTCACTTCAACTGTTGCACGAGCTGGGTACGGCTTTTCTAAATAGCTACCGTAAATTTCATTGACAACACCGAAGTCATCCATTGATTTTAAATAAATAGTAAATTTAACGACGTCATTAAATGATGTGTTTGCTTCTGTTAAAATTGCTTTTAAGTTTTCAAGTACTTGTTTCGTCTGTGCTTCAATGCCTTCAGCTACTTCTCCGCTTTCTGGATTAACACCGATCTGACCCGAAACGTATAAAAAGTCTCCCGCTTGGATTGCTTGTGAATACGGACCGATTGCAGCAGGTGCATTCGTCGTATGAATTTCTTTTGCCATAATAAAAATTCCTCCTTAACGTTCAATTGCTTTTATCATATCATGTTTTGTATGTCTTTTGTATATTGCGAAACTTTAGGTTGAACCTCTTAAGAGACCAAAATAACACATTTCCACAATTGACTGTTATACTAAGTGGCTAACTTTCCCTATAGATAACTCGGCTTAAACGAGTGTTTCCTTTAGCTTAATTGGTGTCAATTGACTAAATCTTTTAATCTCATCTATAAAGTGGCTTTGATCATAATATCCTAAGTCACTAACGATATGAATTAACTCATCATGTGGCAGATTGGATATCGCACAAATTGAATTTTGAAACCTAACAATTTGGCAAAGTTCTTTTGGATTAATCCCTAGATGCTTTTTAAATTGTTGCCGAAGGTATCTATCAGAATACCCAATTTCTTTTGCTAAATCTCCTACAGTTATATTTCCTTTGCAACGATAGATTCGTTTAACGGCATAATCAATAAAGTATGGAGCAATATGTTCATTTTCTAGATTGTTTTTGATAAACTTCAGAAAATAATTTATTCGTTCATGGAATGAACTTGGCTCACAAATTTTTTCTACAATAAAGTTATCCATCGAAACTAAATCAAGCAGTGGGAGCTTTTCTTCTCTTATCTCATTCATAGGATATTTAATAAGTTTAGCACCTTGCTCAACTAAAACGCGGACACAAAAATGTTCATATCCTGGTTCGAAGAATATTTTTCTACTATCTTTAAATAAACTTCCATAAATACTTGCCGTTGGGTTGTTCGGATTACATGAAAAGATAATCTCAATACACCCGTCAGGAAGGACATGAGCTGGAGAGTTGATAACATCTCCTATTGTAAATTGAGAAAACAGTAAGACATTATGGTTTGGGTAACCTCGCGCCTCAACATATTGTGCTGCAATAGATTTTACATGCGGCTGCAGAGGGAAGTAGTTAAACGATTCTTTCGTTTGAGTACTCATATTATTTACCTCTCCTTATTTTAAATTGTTAAAACCACAAGTATTCTCTCCTAATTTCTGCATTATCCACTGTATGATTGTTTAAAGGAATGTTTACTATGTAGAAGAATATACAACTGAAAAATACTTACAAAAAATCAGTCATAAGCTACTTTTAAAGTCTATAAGACATGCAAAATGTAGCTTTATTATAAACAGCTTTAATTATAGATAATTATATAATTTTAGAGAGAATAAAACCAATCTTTTACAACGCGTTTTTTAATTTAGAGTACGATAACTAACGTCATATTTCTTACATATCATCACTTTAGTAAGAACTAAAGAAAAACAACCTCTTCACAAGAAACAAAGCGACTTCTCTATACCATTCAAGAGTAGTCGCTTTAAATCTTTTGAAAAACCTTTTAACTTTCTAAAATTTTTTCAAATTGTTTTTTATCCATGTAAAACATAGTTCTTAATTTGAGCAGGCGACATTTCCGATAACCCTAAATCTTCTAAAGCTATTGCGTTACTTTCATAGTCTTTATCAATCCCTATACTTAGCAACTCAACAAGAGATTTCATGACGGTTACATTGACACCTAAATGTTCACCTAATCTTATTAACGGAATAAAGCTACAAGGAATATCTTCCGCAGTCATATCATACGCTGATGTAGCAGTTTCCATTGCAAACTCTTGAGCAGATTTATTTGTTCTAATGATTTCATACATACTTGTTCCTTTAGCCCCGAATGGACTGTACATTTCTTTATAGCTTTCCATAATCGTAGGAACCTCTATATCTAAAGCTTTTGCAATAGCTCTTCTTTCCTTATCAACCTCTTCCATTATTCGTCCAACAGATTTTGTTACGCCATCACGATAAAAATAAAAAGGCTCTGCTCCAAGCTTTTCAATAAAACCAAGATTACTTGTCACAACAGGGGCATGTAAAAAACCATTCAAATTTGATAAATTAATTTCTAATACACTTGTTGCCTCTTCAAATTGTGGATAAAGCTTTTGGACAACTTCTAACACTCGTTTATTTTCAGTTGCCGGCATTGCTGCGATTTTCACCTTATCCTTAGTTGCACTAATATAAACTTCTCCAGGATTCACTAAAGATGTTAAATAAACAAGCAAGTTAGTTTCAGCTATTGTTACATCCTTACCATGCTCCTCCAATAAAGTTTTATATCTTAAAGAATCCCAATAACCAGTGTTGATGACAATTATTTGTCCATCTCGTAAGTGTTCAACGATCATCTCAAACAAATCGTCATGCCCAAAACCAGGTATGGCGACCATAATAACTTCTGCTTCCTTAAATGCTTCTGAAGGATCAACTGTTATAGATTTAGGCATTGCCAAACCATTCTTTTTTGACAACGTGTTACCTGTTACTTTTATACCTTTTTGTTCGATAACAGGTTCAATAGAAGAAATAAATTTTGGGAGCTGAAATAATGTTACATCATGTCCGAGCAATGTTAAGTCCCCAGCAATCGACAATCCTCCTCGGCCGCCACCACATACTGTTACTTTAATTCCTTTTTCACTTTCTTGTTTTATCAAGTTAAACACCTCATATGTTAGATTTAATAAATGATTATTTTATAAAATGATTTTTCTATTCTTTAATAACCTAGAATTAATTTCGGTAAAAATAAAGAAAGTTCTGGTAAATAAGTAGTTATCATTAAAGTTGGTAACCAAGCAAATATTATCATTATTATTGTCGGCTTAATCATTTCTGTAATAGGCACTTTCCCCACTTGCGACCCAAAATATAAAAGCGGCGCAGTTGGAGGGGTAATGTTACCCATTCCTAAGTTTACAGCTAATATTGCAGCAAAGTGTACGGGATCAACACCGATATTAACAGCTACTGGTAAAAGAATTGGTGTTAGTAATAAAACTCCACTTATATCGTCAATTAACATGGCCATTAATATTAAAAACAAATTAATCATTAATAATATAATAAATTTGTTTTCAGAAACAGATAATAAAATGTCAGTCAATCGATTTGGTATATCTTCCATAACCATCATGCGACTTAATAATGATGTACCATAAATCATCAACATGATTACACCTGTTGTTATCGCGGTTTCTTTCATTACAGTAAGAAAATTATCTTTTGTTAATCCTTTATAAACCCAGAAGCCAACAGGTATTGCATAAAGTACAGCAACTGCCGCTGCCTCAGTCGGAGTCATAAAGCCTCCATAAATACTCCCTAAAACTATGATAGGCAACGCTAGCCCTGGTGATGCTGCAATTGTCCGTTTTCGAAATTTAACCGGCATAGTTTCCGTAGAGTTTATATCATTTGGTTTTTTTATATTTTCTTTTCTCATAAGAACCACATTAATAATACTTAATAATATTATTAGAATAACTCCTGGAATAACCGTTGATAAAAAACTAGCTAATACCGATTGATTACCTGCCCACGCAAACAAAATCATAATTGTACTTGGAGGAATTAACATACCAAGTACCGAAGCGCTGGATAGCAATGCTGCAGAATAGCCTCTTGGGTATCCAGATTCTTTTAATTTTGGTGACATAATCTGACCAATTGCCATTAAAGCAGCTACTGAACTCCCGGATATAGACCCAAAGATTGCACATGAAAATATGACTACAATTCCAAGACTCGCTTTTATCTTTTGAACAAAGAGTTCAGCAAACTCAATCAGCTTATCTGCAATACGCCCCTTATCCATTATTCCTCCAATCATAATGAATAAAGGAAGAGCTAGGAGTAAAAAGTTATTCATTTGGCTAAATCCAAAAGGTATTAAAAAGGAAGTATCATATCCTAATGAAAAAATTATATAAACTGTAGTAGCCAAAAAAGCAAACGAAACAGGAACACCGATAATCAATGTTAATATTAAAATCCCAAATGCTATTATCATATCTTTCACAACCTAACCTAGTTTTTCATCATTTAAAACGAGTTCACGTTTAGAAAAGAACGCTTCTTTAATATCCTTTATAAGGTTGATTAATGAATGTAAACTCATTAATAGAAAACCTACAAATAAAGAACTCTCAGGAACATACATAGGAATTCGCAATACTAAAGATTTCTCTCCACTTTCAATTCCCGATAAAAATTGATCAAAGGACCATAAAGAAAAGATCACGCATAAAAGAAAAACGATTAACGATGAAAGAATTTTTATTCCTGACCGTATATTTTGGTTTTGAATCAAAAGATCAACAATATCTATATTGACGTGACTTTTAGTAAACGTACCGTGAGATGCACCTATAAAATACATCCATACAGCGATAAGAAGAACGACTTCTCCAAATCCATATAAGTCTACTTTAAATAAATAACGCATAAAAACTGTTGCACAAACAAACAATAATATGAGAACACTCGATAGAATTAAAAATACCTTTTCGAATTTTAGAAGGCCATCATATAAGAATTTCCCTAATTTTTTCATACTTTTTCCTTCTCTCCGGAACAGACGAATCCCAAAGTTTATCTGTATTATTTTTCATCTGCAATTTCCAACATTCTTTCATATAATTCATCACCAAGTTCTTCTTTTATGAGAGGCCATACTTGTTCTTTTGAAAGCTCAGCCATCTCTTCCATTTCTTTGTCATCAAACTTAATGACATTAATGCCTGATTCCTCCATATTTATAAACGCTTGCTCACTGCGGTCTTCTATATTACTAAAGCTCTCATTCGTCATCTCTTCAGCGGCATCTGTGATAATATCCCTATCTTCTTCACTTAATCTTTCCCACAAATCATTACCAATTAATAACTGAGTCGTTTCAAAATATAAACGATAATCATAGTAATATTTTATTGTGTCATTAAATAAATTAAAGTTACTTTCAGGGTGTCCGCCAATCCATCCATCTACCTGCCCAGTCTGCATTGAAGTAAATATATCCTCAAATGGCATTGAAAGAGTTCTAAACCCTAAAATTTCAGCATTTTTCTGATGCTCTGGCCACTCAGGAACTCTAATTGATAAGCCAGTATCAGTATTGAAATCAAGTGGATCTTTGATTTCTTTCACAGTCCCAATACCACCAAACCCTGCTGGATGAAAGCCTAATAACTGAATATTATTCTCTAAATGAATATCTGAGAGTATCTCAACCAACTCCGAACCAGGTTTATAACTATCGATAGCGCTTTCATATGTTTGGAAAAGATAAGGCACATTACTAATAACTAAACGTGGATCAATTTGTGTCGGGATTGAAATTAATCCTAAGTCAACACTTCCTGAGCCTATCTCTTTATACATAAGTGAATAGTCCCCTAGTTGATTGTTCGGATAAACTTGCATCTCAATACGTCCATCAGTTTTTTCTTTAACTTTTTCTACAAATTCTTCCAAGTCTTGTGTACTAGGATCATCATTAGGTAACATTGCAGCTACACGTAACTTTATTGTATCTCCGTCTCCTGAGCTATCACTATTATTATCAATTTTCGTCTCGTCCTTACTACAAGCAAAAAGAATCATTAAGAGACTGAATATTATGAATACTTTAGTTAAACGCATTTTTCCCCCTCCTTAAATTAGAATAAAACAATTATTTGCCAACTCTACCACCTAATAAAATAAACTACCTCCTTTTATTTGCTTCTCAGTTTAAAGCTTCTTTAGCTAAAAATAATATATCACATAAAAATATCGCACTATAGGAAAAATCGGATATAACTTTCATTATTAAGCGATTTATTTACACGAATAAGAGGCTAGGATAAAAGTAACTAGAAATACTGAAAACACGAACAATTAATAGAATAGAATTGCTTCAGAAGTGTACTACGAAGAATTGATGCATATTCTTCGGTAGTCTCCGTACATTGCTTCCGCTTTAAGCTTCTATCGTTCGTGTTCTTTCTAGCATGCTTTGTTTTGTCCCAACCTCAGTGTTTTTTTATATTAATCAAGACTTACTATCTTCAAAAATATCTTTCGTGCGCCATTTTCCGTAGCGGAAATATAATGACGCAAGGATGCTGCTTACGACAAAGCTTGATCCCATGCCGTATGCGATACCTATTTCGCCTGTGTAATGGGAGAAAGCGTACGTTAATGGGTAGCGTAATACCCAGAATGAAATAATATTTAAGACGAGTACTTGATACATCGCACCTGACGCGCGGACAATCCCGTTTAAAATAAAGTTTACCCCTAAAAACGGGAAGCAAAAAGCCATGACACGTAAATATGTCGTTCCAAATGCTACAGCATCTTGCTCGGTAATAAACAATTTAATACCGTATTCAGCAAAGAGGAGCACGATTAATCCAACGATTGCCATAATGGAAAAGTTATAAAGTAAACCGTAGCGCGACACTTCGCTGACCCGCTTCCAATTTTTTACGCCAATGTTTTGTCCAGCCATACTTCCAACGGCTGTACTAAGCGCATGAGCAGGTAACATTAATAAGCTATCAAGTCGCTGTGCAGCGCCAAATCCGGCGACAACACTTGCGCCAAATGTCGTGACGACACTCATAATAGCTGCTGAGCCAGCTGAAATAACGGACATTTGTAAACCTGACGGAATGCCTAAATGTAAAATAAGCTTCACTTCATGCCATTTTGGCGCTTTTGGTAATTGAAACGGAACGAGATCGCGTTTGACGACGTAAATAACCCCGTACGTAAATGCGAAGCCTTGCGCAACGACTGTCGCTAAGCCCGCGCCTAAAATTCCTCCATTAAATCCAGCAATAAACAGTGGATCAAGGACGATATTTAATAAAACAGCGATAAATACGAAGCGTAGAGGTGTTTTACTATCACCTAATGCGCGTAATACTGTACTTATAAAGTTATAACCGAATAAAAATAAAATACCGATAAAGTTAATTTGTAAATACACCGTTGCATCTGCCATCATATCTTGTGGTGTGCCTAATAAATGCAAAAGCCACTCCGACGTATAGAAGCCAAAAATACCTAATCCGAGCGCAAGTAATGAAAGAGTGACGAGAAACGCATTTACGAAACTTTTTAACGCTTGATCGTCACCTTTTCCTTTTTGTTGCGATAATATCGCGAGTGCTGCATTATTTAGTCCGATAACAAATGAAAGCAATGTAAAAACAATCACACCTGAAATAGCGACTGCCCCTAAAGCAGTCGCTCCTAGTAAGTTACCAATCCACAAACTATCGATGAATTGATAAGACACTTGTAATAAATTCGTTAGCATAATCGGTCCGGAAAAATAAACTAATTGCCGAAACGTATTTCCTTGCGTAAAGTCATGTTGCTTGCTCACTTCATGACTCCTTTCTTATAAAGGTGTCGTCGCCATTTCACGCGTTTATGATGGACTAACACCTAACAAGTCTTTTATTTCTTCCTCTGTTAATCCTGTTAGAAGCGTTTCGCCTGGATGGATAATTTGCTCCATTAATTGACGCTTCTTCTGTTGTAATTCATATATTTTTTCTTCAATCGTTCCTTCTGTAATGAGCCGGAATACTTGCACGACGTTCTTTTGTCCGAAACGGTGCGCACGTCCTGTCGCTTGATCTTCAACCGCCGGATTCCACCACAGATCATATAAAACGACCGTGTCTGCGCCTGTTAAGTTTAATCCTGTTCCCCCTGCGCGTAACGAGATAAGGAAGACGCTATGTTTACCAGCATTAAAGGCATCCGCCATTTTCACGCGATCTTCTGACGGCGTTTGCCCGTCTAAATAGAAATATTCGATATTTTCATCATCTAAACGTTCTTTAATAATCTCATGCATGCTCGTAAACTGTGAAAAAATAAGCATCCGTTTATTATTTTCTAACGACTGCATAACAATTTCCATTAGCTGTTCTAATTTTCCTGATTCACCGGTGTAATTTTCGGCAAACAATGACGGGTGACAGCAAATTTGTCTGAGACGTGTTAAACCGGCTAAAATTTTCATCCGGCTTTGTTGAAAGCCTGATGCTTTAATCGATGCATTCACGTCCGTTTGTAATTGCCTTAAATAACCGACGTAAAGCCGCTTCTGTTCATCGGTTAATTCTGAAACGTGAACGGATTCGATTTTTTCAGGTAACTCTGTCAGAACGTCTTCCTTTAATCGTCTTAAAATAAACGGACGGGCTAACTTAGCCACTTGTTCAGAAGACATTTGACGGAACGTGCTCATCGGTGGCATAAAGCCTGGTAAAACGACTTGAAAAATCGACCATAGCTCATCCATTGAATTTTCTATCGGTGTTCCACTAAGTGCAAACGTCCGGTTCGCTTGAATACCACGTACCGCTTGAGACGTTTTCGTTCGGTAATTTTTAACGAATTGTGCTTCGTCAAGAATAAGTGTTTTAAAATTAAGTGACTCATAAAGCGAGAAATCTTGTCGCAACGTATGGTAAGACGTAATCCATACGTCACTTCCTCCCGCTTCGGCAATTTTTTCCCGGCGTTGTTCTACCGGACCCGTTAATACTTCAACCGTCAATGATGGCGCAAATCGTTTACATTCATTTTTCCAGTTATAAACGACGGATGACGGAACGACGATTAAATGCGGTAAATCACTCGGCTCTGATAATAAGTAAGTAATTGTTTGCACCGTTTTACCGAGACCCATATCGTCAGCTAAAATCCCACCTAAACCATATTCACTCAATGTTTTAAACCATTTAAAACCTGTCTCTTGATAGTTTCGTAGCGACGCCTGTAACGTTTCTGGAACAGAGAGATCAATGTTTTCCGGATGCTTCACACGGTCAAGTAATTTTGCAAAAGATGGTGCATAATTTTTCTCAACCGTTTCTAAGCCATCGATTGCTCCCATTTGATGAACAGGTACGTGCCATGCTCCTTCTTGAAAAGCGTCTTTATCGAGGCTATGAAAGCTCGAAATAAATTGCTCGACTTGATTAAATGATTCATTTTCAAGTGAAAGAAACTTTCCTGACTGTAAACGGTAATATTTTTTCTTTTCGATAATTGCTTGTAAAACAGCGTCAATTTCTTCATCGGCAACACCTTCAAGCTGAAAGCCGACTTCTAATAAATTGCTCGATTCATTATAAGCAATATTTGTCTGTGGCATCGGATCAACGTCCATCACGTATTGCCTAATATCATTCGTTAAATATATATCGACGTAATTCTCCATGTACGGCACCATTGAATATAAGAAGTCGTACATTTCCTCTTCATCTGAAGCGATAAAAAGTTCTTTACCATTATATTTAAAGTTCGCATGTTCGATCATGCGCATAACTTTTTCTTCCTTCGCCGAATCGCGAATCATATATTTATCTAACGGTTTCTCCTCATTAAATGGATCAATTTCATGTGAACCGTATGAATAAACGAGCCGACCGACGATATAAGCAAAGTCTTTTAACTCAAGATAGAGTGATGCTTTTAATGGGTGGCGAACGATTTTCTGCGCGACCGTTTCGTCAATTGATACGTCACCAACTTGTTGTAATAAAGGTAATACATCTGATAAAAAGGCATCACTGTTTTTCTCATCTATTGGGAACTGCTCATGATTGTTCAAGCCATACTCATACATTTGCTCAATAATCGCTTGTTGCTCCTTTTTCGGAAAATAAAATGTCCCGTCAGCAAAATAAATTTGATACGTTTCTAAATACGTTCCAATCGTTTCTTCTTGAAGTGCGAGCATAAGCGTCTGCCCATCTTCTTTTAAAGAAAACTGAATCGGTAAGGTATCTTTTTCAATCGTTAAATGTTTATACACATCATTATCCTTCTCTAATGTGAAGTCCCGTGCGACTAACTGTGTGAGTAACTGTTCTGCAAAAAGGGGCGGGATAATGAGTGAACGTTTCGTCTGAGTTGCTTGGTAATCATATGCATATGGTGATTGTTGTTCATATATATCTTCATTACGATAAATAGCGAGTATGTGCTCGAAAATATTTAAATCTCGGGCTAAAAAGTAATGGATGTCTGGGTCATACGTGAAATTTTTCGTAAACGTGTACGGCTCACCTGCCATAACCGTTTCAATCAGTTCGCGTAAATTCCGAACGACGTAACGACGTTGCTCACCCGTTTTTATTTCTAAATATAAATTGTTTTCAAATGTCCATTTACAAATATACTCAACGTGCATCGGCACCTGTTGTGGTAACACGTCAATATCACTCTTTTTCGTCTGAGACACGGCCTCAATAAACCGATACATTGACGTATAACTGCGCTCATAATTACTTTGCTTTTGCTTTTCATCAATCGCTAAAAGAACAGCGACATTATGCTCACAAGAGCCATACGCACTAAATGCTGGGCAATCACAATATGCGGCAATCGTACCTTTCTGGGCATTTTTTAAATCAATCTCCGCAAAATAGTTTTCCGTGTCATATACTGTCGCTGTCCACACATCATTATTAATATCATAAGACAGGTCGCTAACAGAATCGTTTTTGTAGCACGCATAACCACGCTCATATCTCTCTAATGAGAACATTTTCTTTATGTTTAAAAATTTTATGTTTTTTAATCCTATCGTATCTACTTTTTCCATCACTTTTATTCCCCTACTACTTATGATTTTAAAAAGAGTCTTCCTTCAAAAAATACACTACTCAGCTAATCGTTCTATGCGCCGCGCACGAACGTATAAAAGCATGTATAAAATGAACGCCGTAAAAACAGATCCTGCCGCTGCAATGTAAATGGAGGCGTATCCGTACATATAAGCCAATTGTCCGAAAGTCATCGCGCCAATACCAACACCTAAGTCAAAGAACGAGAAGAACGTCGCATTCGCCATTCCTTTTCGGTTGCTCGCCGCTTTTTCAACGGCCCACGCTTGCAATGCTGGTTGGATGCTTCCAAATCCTAACCCGTATAACCCTGCTGCAATGAGTAAAACAGTCGTGCTCGGTAACCATGCTAATAAGAGCATGGCGATAAAAATAAATAGAACACCTGGAAGAAAGACGAACGCATGACCTTTCAAATCATAAATTCTCCCGGAAAACGTTCGCGAGACGAGTAAGAACAAGGCGTAAATTAAAAAGTATGATTCAATCCCTGGAATGCTTTTCTCCGCCGCATGAAGCGGTAAGAAAGATGAAATACCACCGAATGTCGCTGTAATGAAAAACAATAACAGAGCTGGTTGAAGGGCTGTTTTTTCAAAAATATCAAACTTTAGTGTCGTCGATCGATGAGGTGATTTTTCAATTTTTTTATAACGAATTTGTGAGGAAAGTAAAAAAGCTGCAAAACCAGACGCTGCACAAATTAGAAAGAGCGCTGTGAATGAAATCTTTCCGACAAGAGCTAACCCTAATGTCGGTCCAAGAGCTAACGCTAAGTTTCCTGATAATCCGAAATACCCCATACCTTCTCCGCGCCGTTCTGGCGGAATAATATCCGTTGCAATCGTTCCCGTCGCTGTCGTCGATAATCCCCAACCGACACCTTGAACGATACGCATCAAAATAAGAAAACCGATACTCGTGACGAATGCGAAAGAACCGACTGAAAGGACGAATATAATCAAACCGGTCATATAAACGAACTGACGTCCTCTTGATTCTAGTGCATGTCCCGCATACGGTCTAAAAAGTAATGCAGAAAACGTGAATATACCGACGATAATACCGATAAATTGCTCACTACCACCGAGATCTTTAATAAAAAGTGGTAATGTCGGTAACGTCATTTGAAAGCCTAAAAACACGAAGAAGTTAGCGATACAAATAAATGTAAAGTCTCTTGTCCAAATTTTAGGGCGGTTTTTTGTCGTTGCTGCCATCGTGTGCATAACTTCCTTTCTATAGATAAATGGTTAAAAATACCGTCGCTCGAAAAATGCGTATACGATTAATTATAACGTAATACGAGCGTTTTGAATATCTTTCGGCTTTATTTATTCATATTTTACAAATTATGTTTGACAGTTTTCTGTTAGGGCATTATAGTGTGTATATAGACATACACACATACACACGATTTTTTGAAGGAGGACTTTTTATGAACACGTGGAAAAGCGCGCACCATCTTGCAGGATTAGAAATACGCGCATCAATTTGGCAATTAATATTATTCATTCCACTTATTTCATTGTTATATAGTTTATTTTTCACAGGAACGATGAGCAACTACTTAAATCAATCAGGAGGCTCATTTATGTTTGACGTCATGTTCCTACTCATTATAAGTATCGCGCCGATTTGGTTGCGAGCGAAGTTTTTTCAAGTACAAAAAATAAACGATGAATTTTGGGCGTCGCCGACACTTATTTTACAACATCAACTTGCCATTTCAGAACGAGCCATTGCAAGAAGTCGATTAATCTCATTCGTTTATTTACTCATTCCGTTTAACATATTAATTTTCACATTAACTTACGTTTTATCATCACATATTCGAGCTTTTTTAACACCGATTGAATACGTGATTTTCGCTATTAGCTGGATGCTAATCGGACTCGGCGTAGGATTTATTTTTCCTGCGAGTGACGTCGGTGATTACATCAATCGGTCATCTATCGCGCGAGGAATTGTTCTATTATTCGGTGGATTTTTTATCGTTACCGTCGGACTTTTTATGATATTAAATGGCGGCATTATTTATTCATCAATGATTTTCGTTAAAAAATACTCACTGCTCGCTCTTTTAATCTCGATTATATTCGTTTGCTTAAGCGCACTTTACTGGCAACGTTATATGATTCAAGCGATGCGGAAGCTCGATTATTTTTAAAAAG
>Ga0079226_10000126_pt1 | contig 47937 bp, 46 predicted proteins | sample Poulit2014_FD_76345 | JGI IMG/M metagenome (GOLD analysis project Ga0079226, IMG submission 76345) | Agricultural soil microbial communities from Georgia to study Nitrogen management - Poultry litter 2014 | ecosystem: Environmental > Terrestrial > Soil > Agricultural land | place: USA: Georgia...
AAATCTCTACTAAAGATTTTAGAGAATTAGCCTCAGAACTCGCGCAATTACTGGCTTATGAAGCAAGTAAAGATATAGAAACAGAAACTCGCATAATCGAAGGATGGGCGGGCGATGTAGAAGTAGAACAGATCAAAGGTAAAAAAGTAACGATCGTTCCTATTCTAAGAGCTGGTATCGGTATGCAACAAGGCGTTTTAGAGTTAATTCCCGGCGCACGTGTATCAGTGGTCGGTTTTGAAAGAGATCCTGAAACATTAGAAGCGGTCGCTTACTATCAAAAGCTCACAACCCACATGGAAGATCGTACTGCTCTAATCATCGATCCAATGCTCGCAACCGGCGGTACAGCCATTGCCACTATTGATCTATTGAAACAAGCTGGTTGTAAAAAAATTAAAGCGCTCTTCCTCGTTGCAGCACCAGAAGGAATTGCAAAGTTACATGCAAAACATCCGGATGTCGATGTTTATACTGCCTCCGTTGATAAATGCCTCAATGAAGATGCCTATATTCTTCCTGGGCTTGGCGATGCCGGCGATAAAATTTTTGGAACAGTAGAAGAGGCATAATCATCCGCCTCATCTATCATCCATAGATATTGAGCTCCTTGCAATGATTGACTCCCTAAATCAAGAGATACAATCATTTCGAGAGCTCTTTTGTTTTTTTTAACCTTTTATAAAAACTGCAACAAATCTAAATTATTTACACAATGATGTTTTAAGATAATCTCCGCATCTTACCGCCCTTTTAATTAAAAAATATGGCAAAACAGATAGCAAAAATATCAATTACCTTTTCAATTTCGATAATTTAAAAGATAATAAGTTGATTATTGATGAATGATATAGCAACGGATCGTTACATGTTTCACTCGTTGCTCTAAAATAATATCGACATTAAAATTCCATTGTAAAGAGACCCTAATATGATCCCTTTCTTGAAGAAAATGCCTGTAAAATCACTCACGCTGTTATTTGGAGCGTTTTTAACATTCACCCAAATGACCATTGCTTCTGAAGAGAATGAGCAAACTTGGTTTAAAACCGGAAAACAAGCCATTATCAAAAAAGATTGGGAAACCTATCAAACATCACGTGAAAAACTGGCAGAATCATCATTATTGCCCTATCTTGAGTTTTACTACTATCAAGAGCGTATTGAAGAAACTGATCCACAAGAAGTCCTAGAATTTGCCGATAAACATGCTAAAGAGCCTTTTTCTAACACCTTAAAGATCGTTCTTTTCAGAGATCGTGAGCGACAAAAGAATTTTCAGTTTATCTTAGACAATGCCCATTTCGCGAATACTCTAGGATTAAAGTGCTATCTCTATAGTGCCCAATATCAACAATCCACGCTTGATCTTGCGGAGTTTCAAAGATCGTGGGAAAGCAATCTACAACTGCCATCAGGTTGCTCTAACGTTGAAGAATTTTGGTTAAAGAACAATCACAACCAAAGCTTAGTGATTAAAAAAATTGATGAACTCATTCAAGCAGGAAGAATCACTAAAGCAAAAGAGTTGATCGCAACATTACCTGAAAGTAAACAAGCTTACTACAATCACTTCATTGATCTTCTCAATGATCCTAGCCGCTTACTAGATACCACTACTTTCTATCCTGATAGCCAAGCACTCTATGCAAAAGTGATTCAAAAATGGTCTAGTCAAAATTCCCTAAAAGCTGGCAGAGGTTTACAGTTTGCCAAGGAGCATGATCTCTTAACTGAGCAAGATTATATCTCTTTACGAAATCGTATTGCCGTCTTCCAAGCAGGTCGAAATGATGTTGTTGCACCGCTTGAGAAAATTCTCGCGATTCCTGCTGAAGAACGAGATGATCAAATATTACAATGGGGATTTCGCCTAGCTGCTAAAAGAGGTGATTATCCTGTTGCGCTTGCCCTGCTCTCTAATCTATCACCAGAAGCTCAACAAGAAGATGTCTGGCGTTATTGGTTAGGCCGAACTTATGCAGAAGTCGGCGATCATGCACAAGCTAAACATTACTATGAGCTCATTCAAAATAATCCCTCATTTTATGGTTTCCTGGCAGCGGATGAATTACAACATAATTACGATGGCATTACCGCAATTGCCAATAAACAACGACAAGCGATAACCGCCGGCCTTAATAGCCGTTTCTCCATGGGATTGCTCTTAGCAAAAGTCAATGAAGAATATTTTAGCCGCTTAAAGTGGCGCGAAGCACTCAACAATAGCAATAAAGAGGAACAAGAAGTCGGCAGCATTGTTGCATTTGAGGAAGGATTTTATAATTTAAGTCTACAAGCTGCAGCAAGAGCACGTGCAACTGGAGGTTTACCATATCGTTATCCTAACGCTTATGTGCCAATCATTGAAAAATATAGTGATGATTTCATCACTAAACCCGTCGTTTTAGGGCTCATTCGTCAAGAAAGCCTCTTTCACGAAAAAGCAAAATCGCCGGCAAATGCCCATGGATTAATGCAACTCTTAATTCCTACAGCAGAAAAAATGTCCTCTAATTTAGATGAAAGTGAAAGAGAGTCACTTTATAATCCTGATGCGAATATTCGCTACGGCGTGACCTATCTTCATCATTTGCAAGAGAACGTTGGCAGCTGTATTCCCTACATTTTAGCGAGTTATAATGCCGGTCCCCATAATGTGAAAAAATGGCTTCCTAACGATGCCGATAGCGATATGGATCTCGCGCTTTGGATCGAAACGATTCCATTCTATGAAACTCGTGGTTATGTCAAAAATGTGCTGAGTAATGCCGTGATCTATCATACACTCAATAAAGATCCGAAAAGACTTTCTGAGTATCTCAACTGTAAAGTGCCATAAACAATACCGACTAAATAGTCAGAGAACTCACATCTTATAAACCGTAAAAAGTCATCGTATTAATGCTACAATACGATGACTTTTTTATAGAAAGCTTTCCCGCTACTTCCTCATCGATATTCCATGGAAAATCATTGACATGCTCTACAAATTGCTCTTTATCATTCTTATCTTTTTAGGCTTCTTTCTCTTCCTTCGTTGGAAATTTATGCCCAAAAAGCAGATTATTGAAGATAAACCAACGCCAGCATCATGGTATCAATCTGTTCCGGGATTATTCACGCCCGCAGAACAGCTCTTTTTATCAAACTTAGAGATGGCAATTGAAGGACTTCCAGTCAGACTTTTCGGAAAAGTGCGTATTGCCGATATTATCAAAGTGAAACCAGGTCTTGAGCGCGGCGATTATTCCGGCGCATTTAGTAAAATTCGCTCTAAACATGTGGATTTTGTCCTGACGCATCCTTTAACAACTGCGCCACTGTTGGTGATCGAGCTTGATGATAGTTCACACGATCAATATGAGCGAAAAGTCAGAGATGCATTTGTGGATGAAGCCATGTATCAAGCACAAATTCCGATTATGCATGTGCCGCTTCGTAAGCGCTACAACGAACAAAATTTGCGAGCACAAATTGTCGAAATTTTAAGACAACACCACGATTACCGCTTTCAAGAGATGTAATGATAACGATGTCGGATCATTCATCAGAACAACACTATTTCTATGTTCTTCACTGCCGGGATAATACCTTTTATGCCGGATATACTATTGATCTTTCCAGAAGATTAATCGAGCATAATGATGGTGTTGGCGCCAAATATACCCGATTAGACAAACGTAGACCGGCGATCATGATTCACTCCGAGCAATTTACAACACGAAGTGATGCCATGAAACAAGAATACGCGTTTAAACAACTTACAAGAAAGCAGAAAGAAACTTATCTCGCGGAATATTCAGCGCACCAATCCTCTAACGATTAAAACGGATTGACTCAATACTTTCACGAAGCGCCGCTTCATATTGTGGAAACTCATGCTTCACAGAGTTAAAGTTAAACGTCAATAATGTATCCTCTAAAATCGTCACCAAAAGCAGATTATGAATATCGGTATCAACGGCATTTGAGGTCATCTCAAACATGATCCACTCTTCACCATCAAGCATAACGATCTCATTTTTAATCCATTCAATTCCCGGAATAGATTGATCAAATACTGCTGTAAACTGCATTTTTAATACCGGCAATGTTGCGCCTGTCACATCTGCTTTATAGTCATAAGCAATGGTCGTTGAACCGGCTTCATTGCCCACGGCATAATTTGGCGCACGATGACTTGGCCACTTCAGCGTGATAATTTCTTCTGATAAAGGTTTAAAATCTGCCGGCGCTTCAAATGTGACCGTTGTACCTTCAACCGTCATTGTTTCTGCCAATAAAAGAGATGAAGACAATGCAAACCCCACTAATAATTTTTGAATAAATGCTGTCATAAAATGCCTCAATAATAAATTTTTGTTGCTAATGCGATGATGAATATTGTTGAAAACTTGCTCTAAAACTTTTTCAGAACTGATTCGTGGCTGGATCGAATGTTTGCAAGCTTTTATCAATCTTGCGCCAGCAATGAGAATAAATTCTTTCTACGATCATCTTTTAACCACGATTTTTGAAAATTAAAAAATCGATCAATCATACTACTAATCCGCGTCTCACGCTGAATATCTGCACTTTATGATCGCTTGTTGTAGAATAAATGAATGTTGAAAAGAACTTTAATAAAAACTATCGATTCACTCTTCAAATCATAAGAGGATTTCCCCATGAAAGCAGAAATTATCGTCAGCGGTTCAGAACTTCTTTTAGGACAATCTATTGATACCAATGGGCCTTGGATAGCCCAAAAACTAAGTGAAATTGGTATCGATTGTCACTTTAAATCAACCGTCGGCGATAACCTTTACAACATGGCAGAAACCTTCTCTAAAGCGATCTCACGCGCCGATATCATCCTCTGTACCGGTGGACTTGGCCCAACGCAAGACGATATTACGCGTGATGCACTTGCAAAAGCGCTCAATCTACCGCTTATTTATGATGAAAATTTAGCGGAAGTGATTCGAGAAAAATTCAAAGCTCGTAATCGTACGATGTCTGACAACAATCTCAGACAAGCTTATTATCCGCAAGGAGCAATGATCCTAGAAACCTTTCCCGGCACAGCGCCCGGCATCTATCTGCCATATCAAGGAAAACATATTTTTCTGATGCCCGGCGTTCCTTCAGAGATGAAAGTGATGATGAATGACGATGTATTGCCACATCTAATGCGATTATTACCAAAGATCGAAAAAATCTACACCAAAACGCTCCGCTGCTGGGGAAAAGGCGAATCTGATATCTCGACGCTTTTAGCCGATATCAATAATGAACTTGACCATCTCCCTAATCCAAAACTCTCCTTTTTAGCATCTGGCATTGAGGGAATCCAAGTACGGTTTTCGGCAAAAACAGATTCCGAAAGTACGGCAATGGCGTTAATTGAACCCTTTGCTGAGCGCGCAAAAGCGATTCTCGGTAATCTCTATTTCGGTGAAGATCATGCCAGTATGGAAGCAACCGTTGCGAAACTACTCGATCAAAAAACATTAACGCTTGGCTTATATGAATCTTTTAGTGAAGGCATGATTTCAACGCGCTTAAATGATAAAAGTCATACGCAATATTACTTCAAAGGCGCTTGGATTGAGAGCCGAGAACGAGATCTTTCCGTCGAAGCCTATAAAACAAAACTTTACTATATCCAATCATTAAGTCATGCAGATATTGTCATCACCGTTCACGGCAAAGAGATCTCAAAGAATAATCTACAGCTGACGTTACTGCTCCAACATCACGATCAGCTCCATGAGAAAACCATGATTATTCCCTACTTTAATCATCAAGCAGCAGTCAGATTCTCAGTCATTAATCTGCTGAATATGGTTCGCCTCTATCTATTAGGTGCTTTAAATACTGAAGAGACGCTTTCACCCTAAATGAAGTTTTACCCTTTGAGACTTTACGATAAAAATATCATCTATCCGCCAGCAGAAGCTATTCAAAATAGATGTCCTGCAGTCAAAAGAACAACGAAGTATCATTTGTTTCGGTTTAAAAACAGCTGTGACAACTGCTGGCACAAGATCCCAAAAAGAATGTAAACATTCAACCCCGCCGCAATTAAGCTTTAAGATAGCCCAATATTCGTGAGCAAGAAGCCAAGATCTAAATAACACAACAACTCTGCTGGCACGAGATCATAATAAGCAAGCAAACATTCGACCCAGCCGCAATTGAACTTTAAGATAACCCAGTATTCATGAGCAAGAAGCCAAGATCTAAATAACACAATAACTCTGCTGGCGCGAGATCATAAATAAGCATGCAAACATTCGAGCCAGCCGTAATTGAGCTTTAAGATAGCTCAATATTCGTGAGCAAGAAACCAAGATCTAAATAACGCAACAACTCTGCTGGCGCGAGATCATAATAAGCATGCAAACATTCGACCCAGCCGCAATTGATCTTTAAAATAGGCTCCATATTCTTCAAACTTCAACCTTTCATCACACTAAACAACTATAACAAAATTATTATGACTCAAATAACTAAAAAAATTCGCGTCGTTGCCGGTATCATCTGGAACGAAGATCAAACTAAAATCCTCCTTAGCCAACGTAAAAAAGAACAAGATTTTAGTGGCTTATGGGAGTTTCCCGGCGGTAAAGTAGAAAACGGCGAAGATGATGGTACGGCATTAATTCGCGAGCTACAAGAAGAGCTTAACATTACCGTGACAGAACAAGAAAAGGCGCTCTCTTTCCAATATGAATATCCGACTAAAACCATTGATTTCGTCATATATGATGTCTTTCAATTCAGTGGAGAACCAAAAGGTGCTGAATCTCAGATGATTGCTTGGGTCGATAAACAGACTATCGGAGAACTTCAATTCCCAGAAGCCAATTATAAAATGCTTGAATATATTACGAAGTTCTCTTAAAACTCTATCAGTAAAATCAGAAATACCGGCATTAAACAAGGATGTAGGCTATAACGACTCATTAAGGTTCATTATGCGCAATCATTTCAACTCTCGGATCATCCAAATAAGCGTTATTTTATTAATCCTTATTGCCGGAATTTCGCCGCTAACTTCATCTGCCGAGAATCTTTCTGATCATATTCCTGAAGGTCATTATCTACAAAACTTCATGAAAGTTGATCTTAACCAAGATGGAAAAACAGATTATCTTCTACTCACGAAATCTCGCGCATTAGAAGGGATTGAAGAGAATCAATTTGGGCAAGTTGTCGATCGTAATCGCCGGGGAATCATTGTTTTATTAAAGCAAGATCATGGTTATCAAAAAGTCGCTGAAAACCTAACGCTTTTTGATTCAGAATTTGAAGATGGCGGTGTCTATTTTGCTCCCGATCTTTGGATCTATGATGATAAAGACAGAATTACGTTTCATTATGGGCACGGTCGATATGGTTATTGGCTTTATACCTTTAGATTACAAGATAATGCCCTAAAACTAATTGGCTTTGAGGCACATAGTAATCGTGGTCCAGATCCCCTTTCGATTATCAGTGTTAACTATCTCACCAAACGCCTGAAATACGCACGAAATATTACCGAGAGCCAGTTTAATGAAAAATGGATAGAACAATGGAAAACGATACCGACACTTCCATTATTAGATCTCAATGAAATTTCTACTATTCATGAAGCAAAACTGATGAATATTACCCATGGGATTGATCTTAATTTTGAAAATTAAACATGCTTAAAAATAGATATAAAAATTTTTAGATACTTTTCTATATACTGTTGTTATAGATAGATCTATCGCTTAAAGCTTGAGCGCCAATGGAATAATCGCTTCGAGTGACAGACCACCTTTCGCAACTTTATTCACGCGTTTTTTCGCTTCTGCTTGGCTATAACCAAGGCTTACCAATGCTTCGATTGCATCTTCAATAATCGCATCGCCATCTGATAATAGAGAACCTTCACTTGCGGCAATGAGATCTTCCGTAATATCGATTGGCGCTAAGGCTTTAATCTTATCTCGCAATTCGATAATCAAACGCTCTGCCGTCTTCTTACCAACGCCCGGAACTTTCATTAAACTTGTCAGATCTTCTGTTTGAATAACACGGTAAAGCTCTTCAGCCGATAAACCAGAGAGAATCAATACTGCACTTTTCGGACCAATGCCGGAAACACGAATGAGTAAACGGAAAGCCTCACGCTCTTTAGAACTGCAAAATCCATAGAGCAAACTCGCATCTTCACGCACAACATGATGAATAGTGAGCTGGACTTTTTCACCTTCACTGGGAAGTTTGGCAAAACTACTCATTGGTAATTCCACTTCATAACCTACGCCAGCAACATCCACAAGCGCTTGATTCGGTAAACGCTTCTCCGCTAAAACACCTGTTAAACGACCAATCATAATAATCCTTCTAATCTGAAATGAAATGCGTGAGTTAATGCAGCTGCTAAAGCATCTGCGGCATCTGCTTGTGGTTTTTTATTGAGTTTTAAGAGTGATTGCACCATATGTTGCACTTGCTCTTTTTGCGCATGCCCTTGCCCCACAATCGTCTGCTTAATCCGCGTTGCGGCATATTCATGAACCGTAAGATTCGCCATCGCAGCCGCGCACATCGCAACACCACGAGCTTGTCCAAGCTTAAGTGCTGATTGTGGATTCTTATGTAAAAAGACCTCTTCAATTGAGAGGACTTGCGGGCGATAGAGCGCGATCAATTGATCGACGCCCTGAAAGATTGTTAACAATCGATTCGCCATCGGATCATCTGTTTTCATCCGAATACAGCCTGAATCCACATATTGGGGTTTTCGACCGCTGACATCAATCACACCGTAACCAGTGATTCTCGAGCCAGGGTCGATTCCTAAAATGATCATTTAAAGAGTTGCTCTAAAATCTCATCGGAGATATCTGCATTTGAGTAGACTTTTTGAACATCATCTAAGTTCTCAAGCGCTTCAACCATTGCCATCACTTTCTCTGCGGCTTCTGCATCAATCGACACGTTATTATCGGCGTATTGTGTGACTTCTGAGTCTTCAGGTTCAAAGCCGGCTTCCACCATTGCATTATGCACTTCAACATAACTTTGTGGCGTAGTTAACACTTCGATTGAACCATCTTCATCAACGATAACATCTTCTGCACCCGCCATAATTGCCGCTTCTGTAATGCCATCTTCATCAGAACCTTCTGGGTATGATAAAACACCAAGTTCACGGAATTGGAAAGCAACAGAACCATCTGTTCCAAGATTACCGCCATATTTAGTGAAGGCGTGACGCACTTCACCTGCGGTACGATTACGGTTATTGGATAAACAATCAACCATCACAGCAACGCCGCCAGCACCATAACCTTCGTAACGAATCTCTTCATCTGGAGGACCATCAGTAATTCCAAGACCACGATTTACTGCACGTTCAATCGTATCTTTTGGCATGTTTGCCGCAATCGCGCGATCCATTGCTAAGCGAAGACGTGGATTACTATCAGGATCTCCATTTCCGCTTGAACGAACAGCAATTGTGATTTCACGAATTAGTTTGGTAAAAATTTTACCGCGTTTTTTATCCTGCGCACCTTTACGATGTTGGATATTAGCCCATTTACTGTGACCTGCCATATGTATCTACCTTATTTTGACAAGATGATAAAAGAGAACATTTTAGCATAAAACTTCCAAAACAAATTGTGATTAATTATCTGAGTCTTACTCAAGATAAAGCTTTTTTATAAATCACTTATCTTTCAAGCCATTTATCCTAAAAATTACGCAAAACTAACATTCTGCCAGCTTTATAAAAAAGTCGATAAAACACTGACTTACAACTCCATTATCTGATAGACTATTTCACGGTTAATTCAGCCTAAAATAGAGCATTTCCCTCTAATTTTAATCGCTTCGATACACTCCAAAATGGGTCAAAATAATTTTTTATGCTTCAGACATTAACATGGGTTTTGCTTCCGCTCCTGATCGGCTTTGCAATTCCTCTTAAAAATAAGACGCTTATAAAGCTTGTAGATCATCTGTTAATTGCGCTGATCTATATTATTTTATTCATTATGGGCTTAAATCTTTCCGCAATTCCAGATCTTGGCGCTCAATTACAAGCCATTTTTAGCAAGACACTTGTCTTTATTGTAGCCATCTTAGGGTTAAATATGGTTGCGCTCATCTTCTTAGATAAGCAATTACCTTTTCCGCTAAAAAAATCCTCATTAAAACAAGAGTCAACATGGCATGCACTGTTAGGTTCCTCAAAACTCGTCGGCAGCATTATTTTAGGCTTAGTTGTGGGACTATTTGCACATGAATATCTCACCGTGCCGGAACATCTTACAGAAACAGCGTTGGTATTTTTACTTGCTTGCGTCGGTTTACAACTTCGTGCCGGTGGCATCAAACTCAAAGCCGTACTGCTCAATCGTTACGGTTTAATTTTAAGCTTCTTCTTTATTATCTCCTCATTCTTAGGTGGGATTATTGCAGCAATAATCCTCAAAATGCCGATTACGCAAGGCTTAGCGATTAGCTCAGGATTTGGTTGGTATTCGCTTTCTACCATTATTTTACAAGATGCACATGGTCCGATTATTGGCTCCATTGCCTTTTTTAACGATCTTTTCCGAGAGTTCTTTGCCTTTATGGTGATTCCGCTATTAATGGCAAAATATCCGCTTTCCGCAATCGGTTCCGGCGGTGCGACTTCTCTCGACTTTACCTTGCCGGTCATTCAAAGAACCGGCGGCGCACAAGTCGTTCCCATTGCCATTAGCTTCGGCTTTATTACCAATATCTTAGCACCGATCTTTTTAGTTTTTTTTGCTAATTTATGATTTAGGATTCATTGATAATGAGGGATCTCGCTTGAAACACACTTGCAGGATGTTGGAGAGAACAATCATGTGCTTTTTAACATTCATGCGCCAACATCAAGTATGCGGCTAGAACGGATGCTTGCAAGAATCTTAAAATCGCGCACCAGCAGCGAGAAGCAGACTTTTATCAATCTTGTGCGAGTAGTGATCACAGCTATTTTTAAATCGAAACGGCGATACTTTTATAAACCAATTTCTTTCAGGCGCTTTTTACGAATGGATAAGACGTTTTAAATGTGCAAATGCTTGCTTCAAAAGTATTTAAACTCAGCGACCTCAAACCGGTCTCTCTAGAAATGATTCTACGATAAAGATCACGATGAAGCTCACAGTGAAACCTCATCTCTACTCATCGTATTATGCCGGCAAACGCAACGTCATATTATCGTATGACACAACATAGTTATTTGGGAGCTCCGCTTGATTCTCCGGCGCTTGCAACCATAGCTCTAACTCATGTCCAATATGCGTTAACACCACTTGCTGACAATTTAACTGTTGTGTGATCTCCTTCACCATATTGAGATCATTATGATTCCGCGGTGTTTCCAATTGCGGCGGATAACTACAATCAATCACGAGATAATCAAGCCATAAGCGCTCTAAATATTGCATCGTTTCTGCCGGCAATCCCACCGTATCGGTTAAATAGGCTATTTTAATAGCACCATATTCGATCAAATATCCCATTGTCGGTTTTGAGTGAATAAGCTGTAATGCGGTAATTGTTAAACCTAAAATCTGCCGGCGTTCTCCATGTTGCCATGGCTTTTGAAACGTTAATAACCCCGGATTTTTATAGAGATCAGCAAAACCTTGTACATCATTGGGTCCGTAAACCGGAACTTGAGGACCTTTTCCCCAACGTAACGGCAACATTCCTTGCGCATGATCGGCATGATAGTGCGTTTGCAGAATTGCCTGAATCTCCCCTTTTTGAAATCGCCGATGAAGATCAGATAAACCGGCATCTAACAGTATCACTCGGCGTGCGGATGAATTTTCAGATTCTAAATTTTCAGACTCTGGATCTGCCAGCAGTTCTATCATCGCAGAACATGGTAATCTCGCTAAATGAGGATCCTCAATCGCAGCGAAACAAACAGCACAATCACAACCAAATACGGGAATTTCTGCTACATCTCCCGTTCCTAATAGCGTAAATTCCAACATACGGATTCCTTATGATCGGTTTCGTTGATTTTGTGAATGTGATAACAGCAACGCAATAAAATCTTTCACCACCGATTCCAATGATTGATCGGCATTAAGATGGTGAATCTCTTCATGACTGGCAATATGTTGCAACTCCACGCTTCTAGAGATTCTAGCAATAATTTCTTCGGCTGATTCTCGCCCACGCCCCTTTAGTCGTGCGGTTTGACTCTCTAAACTCAAATCCAAATAGATCGGACAGAGCTGATCTCCATGCCGTTTTTTTGCCACTTCCCAATATGAGCGAGAACCGTTCAGCAACACGATTTTGCCAGATTCTAAATCTCTTAACCACTGCTTATCATATCCATAATAAAACCCATTCGCTTCCCAATAGAGCGAAAAACAGGACTTTTCAGCAAATTCCTCAAAAGTATTGGCACTTAAAACATTATGCTGCTCTGCATCACTCACAGCGTGTTTACGCGTAATATAACGCGTTGGTCGACTTATTTGCTCACCAAAATGTCTACTGACTTCTGCCATTACGCTATCTTTGCCAGCACCCGATGGCCCCATAATATAGTACGCAAAGCGTTTCATTTTAAGTTCCTTGTGTGACTTATTCGTGAAAGTATAGTGAAATCGGCTTAAAGCTATCTGATTAAAGATTCTCTTTAAAACCGATTTCACGTTCAGAATAACCTCGATAACGAAGTTAAATCACGCGTTTTCCGCTTTTCCAAACAGTACGAATGAGCGGCTGCTCTCTATGTAATCCAACTTGCACAAGATCTGCCTTTTTACCAATCGCAATTTCCCCACGATCTCGTAAATTCACGGCTTCCGCCGGATTTTTAGACACTGTACGAATCGCTTTAGGAAGATCAAAACCAATCCCTTCTTGCGTTAAGATAAATGCTGCTTGAATCAAGCTTCCCGGATAGTAATCACTTGATAAGATATGTAGCAGATCCTGTTTGGCTAAAGTACTTGCCGCTACATTCCCAGAATGCGAACCACCACGAACAATATTCGGTGCGCCCATTAAGACACGAAGATCTCTCTGCGCCGAATGACTTGCCGCTTCTACCGAGGTTGGAAACTCGGCAATCTTCATCCCCAAATTGAAAGATTCTAAAACATGATTTTCGGTCGCATCATCATGACTTGCCATGACAATCTGATTGCGGCGGCAAAAATCGGCAATATCAAGACGGTATTTCTCACTATATTGCTCGGCATTAGCGATCTGTCTTGCTTCAAATGTACTCATTTCATCTGCGGTTAACCCATACTTTTGACGATAATAAATGCGATAATGGCTCATCTCTTCAAACTGACGCTGCCCTGGCGTATGATCCATTAAAGAGACTAATCCCACATGTTCATTACCAATATTGGCATTAAAAATCTCCCAAGTTTCAGGATGCGCGACTTCACAACGAAAATGCAGCTTATGCTCAGAGCGTGTTAATCCATGCTTTTGAGAATAATCAAGCGCTTCAATCATCGGCGTTAAGTTCGCTAAACGCGTACTTTTCGGACTAATATCACCAATAGAGATTGCATCAAATACGGTTGTAATACCGGCACTGGCGATCTGATTATCGTGACTAATCATTGCCGCAATTGTTGGCCAAGAAACTGCCGGTCTTGGCGACATATGCTTTTCTAGATTATCGGTATGAAGCTCGACTAATCCCGGAATGAGATATTCACCCTGAAGATTCAGTGCCGCAGGATTCATACTATTTCCCGCATCAATTGCCGTAATCACACCATCTTTGATAGCGACCGTTCCTTGAATGACTTCATCCGCCAATACAATATTAGCGTTTGTAAAAATTTGTTCAGCAGACATGTTCAGATACCTCATTATTTAAAACGCTAAATTGACGATCGCCCACTTTCTCACGCACATAAGCATCGTGGAAAATCCCGATAATGGCACTACCTTTGGCTTTTGCTTCTTCGATTAAGCCTAAAACTACATCTCGATTTTTCTCATCGAGTGAAGCGGTCGGTTCATCAAGCAATAAAATAGGCCAATCCACCATAAACCCCCGCGCAATATTAACGCGCTGCTGCTCACCGCCGGAAAAAGTACTCGGTGCGAGATTCCATAATCTTTCCGGAATATTGAGCTTTGTGAGCAACTCTTTGGCGCGAATCAGGGCCGTTTCTCGATCCATTTCTCGCTCTAATGCCGGCTCAAGCACCACATTAAGCGTGGTTACACGAGGAATCGTTTTTAAAAATTGGCTGACATAACCAATGGTATTTTTACGAAGCGCGACAACTTCTCGCGGCATCGCATTGACCATATCAACCCAATCACCATTTTTACGAATCTTTAGCACACCGCTATTGGCGAGATAATTGCCATACATCATGCGTAAAAGCGTTGATTTACCAGATCCAGACTGCCCTGCCAAAATTAGGCATGAACCGGCATAAGCATCAAAATTCAGACCTGAGAAAACCTTTAGCTCAGCACTATTTTGATGATGTAATAGAAACGTTTTTGAAATATTTCGTGCAGAAATCATAACGTCAGACACGGAGTTTCTCCTTAAACTTGTAAAATGGATGAGACGAGCAACTGGGTATAAGGATGCTGCGGATCATCTAAGATTTGATCGGTTAATCCCGTTTCAATCACCCGAGATTTCTGCATCACCACTAAGCGATCTGCCAATAATCGCGCCACTGCCAAATCATGCGTGACTAAAATAATCGACAGATTATATTGACGAACAAGCGAGCGAATCAGATCCAATAGCTTTGCCTGCACAGAAACATCTAAACTACTTGTCGGTTCATCCATAAAGACCAGCCTCGGATTCGACACCAGATTTCTCGCAATCTGCAAGCGCTGCTGCATTCCGCCGGAGAACGTTTTCGGGTAATCATTCACACGATCCACCGAAATTTCCACCTCTTCGAGCCATTTTTTAGCGGTTTCATGCAAAATGCCGTAATGACGAACACCTTGTACCATCAATCGTTCGCTAATATTCGCACCAGCAGAAACGCCCATTCGTAATCCATCACGCGCATTTTGCTCGACAAATCCCCATTCGGTTCGTAACACCTTCCGGCGATCTGCTTCTGATTGACGATAGAGATCCTGCGATTCTCCAGATTCAGAGATATAATTTACAACGCCCGAGTCCGGCATTAATCTGCCTGAAATAGCGGAAAGCAACGTAGATTTACCCGAACCAGACTCCCCCACAATGCCAATCACTTCGCCGGGATAGATCTCAAAAGAGGCTTCCTGACAACCGGTATTTGGCCCATAAAGCTTCGTTAAATTCTCAATTTTTAATAATGGAGTTTCCATCATATTCCTCATTGTTGCTCTCTCTTTGCTAATTGATCTTGGCAATAATCCGTATCGGAGCAGACAAAAATATGTTGCCCTTTATCATCCACAACGACCTCATCTAAGAAGGAATTGCCACTGCCACAGATTTCGCAAGATTGTGACCATTTCTGAATCTCGAAAGGATAATCCTCAAAATCCAAACTCACGACATGGGTATAAGGCGGCAGCGCATATAAGCGTTTCTCTCTGCCGGCACCAAATAGCATTAAACCTTCGCTCTGATTCAATTTTGGATTATCAAACTTCGGAATCGGCGATGGATCCATAATATAGTGATCATTCACCAACACGGGATACGCATAAGCGGTCGAAATATTGCCAAAACGCGCGATATCTTCATAGAGCTTGACGTTAATCACACCGTAATCTTGCAGCGCATGCATTGTTCGCGTTTCCACTTCTGAAGGCTCAATAAAACGCAGCGGTTCTGGAATCGGGACTTGAAACACCATAATCTGTCCAGACTTCAACGGAGCTTCCGGAATACGATGGCGTGTTTGGATAATATCGGCATCGGATGTATGCGTTGTGGTTGCGACATTTGCCGTCTTTTCAAAGAACTGACGAATAGAGATCGCATTGGTCGTATCATCAGCACCTTGGTCGATCACTTTCAGCACATCATTTTGTCCAATAATGCTGGCAGTCACTTGAATTCCGCCCGTTCCCCAACCATAAGGCAATGGCATTTCTCGCCCGCCAAATGGTACTTGATAGCCCGGAATTGCCACCGCTTTGAGTAATCCACGACGCAGCATTCTCTTTGTCTGCTCATCTAAATAGGCAAAGTTATATAACGTTTCTTGCATCTCTTGCGTCTCTTGCATTGATGTTTCAAGAGCTTTTTCGGTTTCAGAAATCATTTCGTTGCTCCTTGAAGGGCGATCTGTTCAGAATTTGCGCTTTTACATGCGCTTTCTGCCAATTTTTCGGCGGCTCTTTCTGCTCGGATTTTTCTTAAAAGATCTAATTCCGCTTGGAAATCCACATAATGCGGCAGTTTCAAATGCGACACAAAACCAGAGCTTTCCACGTTATCGCAATGCGCTAAGACAAATTCATCATCTTGCGCCGGCGACACGCGCTCTTCATCCCACTCATCGGCACGAAGCGCACGCTCCACTAACGCCATTGCCATCGCTTTACGTTCACAATAACCAAAGGCAAAACCATAACCGCGCGTAAACTGCACATCTTCAGTGCTTTCCACAAACTGATTCACCATTTCACATTCGGTGACTTCAATCGTCCCAATCGGAATCTCCAATCCCATCTCTTCCGGCGCTAACCAAACTTCCACATCACCTAAGCGCATCTCGCCCATAAATGGATGTGTTCTGCCCCAACCTCGCTGCGTTGAGTAACCAAGCGCCAATAAGAATCCTTCATCACCGCGTACTAAAAGCTGTAATCTCTCGGCACGATTGCTCGGGAATTGCATCGGTTCACGAGTGATATCACTCACTTTTGAATGAGATGCCACATTCGGCGCATGCATTAATCCTTCATTGACTAAAAGATCTAAAATATGGGGAAAATTCTCATTATCGTGCGCCGTAGCTTTTTCTAAAGTAGCCTCAACAACGTCATCAGTCGCTAATGAATGTTGCTCCTGTTGTGTTAAAGGCAATTCACCATCGGCCATTAACGTAAAATCTAATAATCTGTGCGTATAATCAAAGGTTGGTCCTAACAGCTGTCCGCCCGGCACATCTTTATAAACCGCTGAAACTCGGCGCTTTAAGAAAATCTGCGAAGTATCTAACGGTAAACTATCAGAAAATCGTGACAATGTGGTGCGATAAGCACGAAGCAAAAAGATCGCTTCAATCAGATCGCCGGCACTCTGCTTTACCGCTAATGCAGCAAGTTCAGGATCATATAGCGAGCCTTCGCTCATCACTCTGGAAATGGCTAACGGTAATTGTTCTTGAATTTGCGCCACGCTCAATTCAGCAATCTGGCGATCTCCACGGCGATAATCATCGAGATAAAGATGAGCGTTTTCAATCGCCTTTTCGCCACCTTTTACGGCTACATACATAAGAAACCTCTTATCGGAAAATTTTCGTCGTTCTTGGAAGGGCTAAAATCTGATTGCCTTGCGTAAAGATAAAATCAATGCCACAAGGAAAAGTGATTAAATCTGCTCTCTTTTGCCAAAATGCTGCCGGAATCGGTAATTCACAGATGCGCTCATCACGAATTCCTGGGCCTTGCCAACAGCTGCGAAAAGTCTCCGCGCGCTCCGGCAACTGAATAATCAACGTCGCAGATTGATCGGGATAGCGATCATCACCTTGAGAAAATTCGAGGGATTCTGCGGCTAAAAAACCTTCTAAATCGTAGATTCCAAAATCCGCAATCGTTTGATCTGATGTCACTTTGCAACCCGCGTGAAATGTTAAATTCGCCGTGACATCCGCTGTTTGCCAATCATCTTGTAACCAGAGCGTAGTATCTGCATCTAAGAGCGATAAAGTTAAGGAAACAGTCGCGCTATTGAGCATTTCAATCGGTTCTATCGGTGCAATCGTTTGCCATTTTCCCGGCTCACTCATGGCGAGTAAGGCCTGGCGAAAGGTTTGTTGAGAATCATGAATTGGCGCAGAAAAGCCTTTAATAAATGCCGTCATACTTAATCCTCACCTCGCACTAATGTAAAGAAATCCACTTTAGTGGTTTGTACTTTTTGCGCTAATGCCGCACGTTCTTGATGATGTTTTTCTATCAGCGGTTCCAATAATGTTTTATGCCACATTGCATGGCGTTCACTTTGCAGATAAGCATCGGCAAGTGCAATCAGCTCAGAGGCTTGCTTATTTCTACCAACTAGATAACCAAATCCCACTTCACCACTTTGTAGGCGAACGGCACTTCGAGTCACCGTCACTTCGCCGACATTAAACACTTGTCCTTCGCCGGAAGTTTTCCCTTTTACCATCGCCATGCCGATTTCTGGCGCTCTTAAAAGATCATATTGTTCCGCTTTAAGTAAGGATTCAAACTGTAATAAAGCCTCCGATTGCTGCGTTAAAATTGATAACCAGAATTGCCGCTTCTGATCGACTTCATGCCCTTTTAAGGATGAAGATTGTCTGTCTTGCATGAATTTTTCTTCCATTTTTCAATTGTGTATTGAGAGAATTGTGAGCGATCATCGAACACTGAATTGCCTATTTCCAACACTCGCTTATTGCCGATATTGAGTGCAATCCATTGTTCAATCCCATCACTAAATAAACTTCTTACGTAAAACCTGCGACAACATATCGATAAGCGATACAGTCACGATGATAATCAGGATAATGGCCGTTGTTTGCGGGAAGCTAAATCCACGAATACTCTCCCAAAGCAGCACACCGATACCACCAGCACCCACCATTCCAACTACTGTTGCCGAGCGCACATTCGATTCAAATCGATAGAGCGCATAAGAGATCCAAAGCGGTAAAACTTGCGGAATCACACCATATATGATCTCTTGAAGTTTGCTCGATCCGGTTGATCTAACACCTTCTACCGGACCTTCATCAATCGCTTCTACCGCTTCTGCAAAGAGTTTGGCTAAAGAACCTGTTGTGTGCAGAAAGAGCGCTAAAATTCCCGGAAATGGCCCAAGTCCCACAGCTGCCACAAAGATCATCGCGAACACCATTTCGTTAATAGAACGTAACGCATCCATCATTCGTCTGACAATCTGCTGCACCCAAACCGGTGCAATATTAGAAGCACTTAATAAACCGAGTGGAATCGCAAAGATAATCCCTAACAATGTGCCCCAAATCGCAATATAGAGCGTGACTAGAATCTCATCGAGATAGAGCTTCCAATGTGTGAAATCTGGCGGAAAAAACTCCTTTGCCATTGTCCACATATTGCCGGAATCTTTGATTAACGTTAAAGGCGCCATCTCTCCGCCTCGCCAAGAAATTGCCAGAATCATAAAGATTCCGACAATCAGTAACCAGTTAAACCATTTTTTATAGATACTGGTTGTTTTTTCTGCAATAACCATCTGTAAACTCACCTATTGAATACATTATTGACTTCTAGAAGCTTTAAACTTCTCAAGCTCTCTTGTCGGAATCAGCTGATCGTTGCTGGATTCTTTAAATTTCGACCACGTCAAATTTTTTAAGATTGCTTTCTCGTCATCGTTATCGCCGTAAGTCAAAAAGAACGTTTTAATGTTGTTTTGCAGCTCTTTCGGTAAATCTGTGCGCCATACTAATGGATCTGATGAAATTTCTGGTGATTCCCAAATGATTTTCACACGCTCCACTAAGGGCGAATTTTTTGCCACTAATGCATCCCAGTTATTACTGTTAAATGTAGCTACATCCACATGTTTATTCGCCACCGCCATAAAGTTACTTTCATGATTCGCATTTAAAGTTCTTTTGAAGATTTTATTGGCATCAACATCATTCACACCAAACACATAATATGCCGGAACTAAATAGCCTGAAGTCGAGTTAGGATCGCCATTTCCAAAGGTGAGATCGGCTGCTTTCGCCAGCATATCCTCGACGCTATTAAGATCTTTATTATCAACATGCGTGATCAAATAACTCTTGTAACCAGTTGTTCCATCATCGTAAACCACTTGCGCAAAGACTTCACCAGAAGCACGATCAACCGCTTCCATCGCGGACTTATTGCCATACCATGCAATATCCACTTTGCCAAAACGCATTCCTTGAATCACGCCGGCATAATCACTTGCAAAGAAAGGTTTTACTTCAATCCCCAGCTCTTCACTCATATCATCTAACATCGGCTGCCAGTTTGAGCGTAAGTTTTGTGAGGATTCGGTACTAATAATCCCGAAGTTTAAAACCTCTTTATCCGCCGCATAAGAAAATGAGAGAATGCCAGCAACCGCTAGTGAAACAGCAGAAACTTTACGAATATTTTTAACCATTGAACGAATCATATTTTCACCTTTATATATCAAACTAGCTTAATTGAAGATCTAACATCGAAGCGCAAGGAATCGATGTTCCCTGCGATTTTGCCGGAACAGAAGCATATAAATTATCTAAAAACTCATTACCCAAATCGGCCATTTCACCGTAATAACGCACATGTCCTGATTTTAATGCCGCCACATGCTGACAATATTCACGGGCATAATCGACTTGATGGAGCGTCACAATGACCGTTTTCCCATCTTTTTCATTAATATCTTTGAGTGCTTGCATCACAGAACGTGCCGATTCTGGATCTAAACGTGCCGATTCTGGATCTAAGGATGCAATCGGTTCATCGGCCAAAATAATATCGGCTTCTTGCATTAAGACTTTAGCAATGGCAACACGTTGCTGTTGACCGCCGGACAAAGTAGAAGCACGCTGATAAGCAAGCTCTCCCAATCCCACTCTTTCAAGGCAAGAGAGCGCTTTTGCTTTCTCTTCTTTCGTAAAGAACTTACAAACGCTTCTCCAAAGTGGAACGCGGGATAAATTGCCAATTAAGACATTATCAAGCACGGAAAGACGAGTTACTAAATTGAACTGCTGAAATATAAAACCGATATTCGAGCGATGCGAACGTGCATATTTGACAATATTGCCGTAGTTTTGAATCGTTCTCCCAAAAATTTCGATATTGCCGGAAGATGCCGCCGTAAGTGCATTAATATGACGCAATAACGTGGATTTTCCTGAACCTGATGGGCCTAACAATGCCGTCATCTGCCCTTTTGGAATCTCTAATTCAATATCAAAAAGCACCTGCTTTTTACCAAAAAACTTATTGAGTAATTCAATCTTAATCGCATTCATCTTGTATTCCTCCTTTTAGGATGAATGCAGTATAAAATTGGAATATGACACAATAATGACGGATCAATAGCTTCTTTATATCTTGAATGATGGAAAAAACTATCGTTTATCAAACAATTCAAAAAGAAATCTCACAGCAAACTCACTTACAGCATGTTGGAGAGAATAATCATGTGCTTCTTAAAAGTCATGCGCCAACAATTGAACCGCTGAAAATTTGTATAACCGTTTCGGTTTAGAAATAGTGATGATAACTGCTGGCACACGATTGATAAAATCTTGCAAGCATTCTCCTCAGCCGCAAATCGGTCTTAAGAAGAAATCTCGCAGCAAACTCACTTGCAGCATGTTGGAGAGAATAATCATGTGCTTCTTAAAAGTCATGCGCCAACATTTGAACCGCTGAAGATTTGTATAGCCGTTTAGATATAGAAATAGCGATGATAACTGCTGGCACACGATTGATAAAAATCTGCAAGCATTCTCCTCAGCCTCACATCAGTTTTAAAAGAAACTTTTAGCTCAGTCAGTTAAAACTAATCTCATAATGTTTCAGACGAAAAAATACCAGCATATTAGAGAATACGCCGGCATTTTAAAATACACTATTTCACTTCAAGCCATCAATTATCGAAATCATCAGACCTGATCATAGATCATTATAAATTACTGATTATCTTCTACGAATTAAGGAATCAATATCGATCTGTTTAGCAGTGGTCGATTGTGGTTCTTGCGTCACTATCTGCGCTTTTTCTCGATCTGTTTTTTCAATATTTACGGTTCGAGCAATTTTTTCTGCTTTCTGTGTAGCTTTCACAGTTCTAACTGGCGACATGATCGTTAGTAATAATAGCGCCGCAAATTCTACGACTAAAACCATCACGGCATAAATCACGGCGATAACGATGGCAAAAGGGTAATCGAAACGGAAAAAACCATAATTCAATAAAATACCGCCTAATCCCCCCATTCCAATCATGCCTAATACCGCACTGGAAGAGATCAGCATTAACACTAAACTGCGTAATGATTTAATCACTTTTCCGGCAATACCATCTTCATCATCAGTATTAGCAAAAGCACGATATAGCAACGTTGCAAAGTAGAATGCGCCTGAAATCATTAAAATAGGTTGCGCGGCTTCAATGCCGATAATCGTCCCCACTTGAGATTGTAGAAACGGCACTAACAACACCGCTAAAGCAATCACAGGATAACCGCCTAAAACAAACATCGCAATGCGTAATGGTAATGTTAAAAAGCTAATGAAGCCATTCACTCTTTTCAGATTATAGAGCGTAATCCCTATAAAAAACCCGGCAATAATCGCTATAAAAATTGCGCCTGAAAGCATCTCAATCGTTGCTTCAAACTCGCTGTAAATCAGAGCTTCGTGAGTATTAATAACATCTAAAATCGCTTCCATTATTTTTTCCTATTGTAGGGATCACGATTGATCCACGATGAATTCCTGAAATCATACTATTAAACTAGCAAACTGAGTATCTAAATCTCTCAAATCACATATTTTTATGAGGATTTCAGCTTCGTAATATTTACCATTATTACTGGCGCGATTGATATAGTCATTTGGGTTTAAAAAGAGCTTTTATAACTGCTGGCGTGGGATTGCTAAAAGAATGCAACCATTCTCTCCAGCCATGCATCTGCCTGAAAAGAAGTTCCCTCTTCAATCTTTAAAACTTTTAAAAGCGTTTCGAACGCTACGACAACACATCATCTCATCACCTTGGTTTCAAATAGTCACCATTATTGCTGGCATGCGATTGGTACAATTCTGCAAGCATTCGACCCAGCGATGCATCGGCTTACAAAAAGATTCTAATCCCAATCGTTAAAGCGCACTCCTTAATATTTCGATCAATAGTTATAACGAATATTCGGAACAAATACTCAAGGCAAATAAAAAGTGATACCAGAAATACGCTGATATCACTTATCTATTACTGATCTATTCTAAATACCATGAAATATATGGAGCAATTAACGGCTTAAACTATCCATTTCGCCATCACGGAGCCATTCTGCAATCTGTTTTGCATAATACGTCACAATCACATCTGCGCCTGCACGTTTAAAACCAATTAAGGTCTCTTTTACCACCGCTTTTTCATCTAATGCACCGGCTTGCGCTGCAAATTTAATCGCCGCATATTCACCGCCTACTTGATAAACCGCAATCGGCAGATTGGTTTGTGCTCTTAAGCGCGCCACTAAATCAAGATACGGCGTTCCTGGTTTCACCATCAGGATATCTGCGCCTTCATCTTCATCAAGTTCTGCTTCAATCATCGCTTGACGACCATTTGCGTAATCCGCTTGATACGCATTACGGTTTCCTGATAATTCTGAATTCACCGCTTCTCTAAATGGACCATAAAATGCCGATGAGAATTTAATCGCATGCGCTAAAATACTCACATGAGAGAAACCTGCTTCATCTAAAGCTTCGCGTATTGCCGCGATTTGACCATCCATCATTGCCGATGGCGCTAACATATCTGCGCCGGCTCTCGCTGCGGTTACCGCTTGTTTTGCAAGGTTCGCAATCGTAATATCATTATCCACCGTGCCATGCTCACACAATACGCCACAATGTCCGTGGCTTGTATATTCGCAGAAACAGATATCCGGAATAATCACCATCTCCGGCGCTGCCTGACGGATTGTACGAATCATTCGTGCGAGTAAACCATCATCATTCCAAGTATCACTACCAGCTTCATCTTTATGATGCGAAATCCCAAATGGCATAATGTACTTGATACCAAGCGCTGCGAGTTCTTTCACTTCCGCTTCAAGTTGAGATTCAGGATAACGAAGAACGCCTGGTAATGTTTTTAAAGGAATCGCCTCTTCAATTCCCTCTTCGATAAAAATAGGATGGATCAGATCATTGAGTGAGAAAAAATTCTCTTGTACCATCTGACGAATCGCTTGATTAACACGCATACGACGTGGGCGATGAATTGGGCTATATGATTCCATTTAAATAATCTCCACTAAGTGATTAATGATAAAAACTGCTAAAAGTGATGAGCCAACCAGCACTCCGATCACTTATAAAATATTCAATCTCTCTATTATAAACTAATTACAATAAAAAAATCGGAAGCCTCGCTTCTCTCTTCATTCACGGTGATCACTGTTTTCTCGGCATAAAAATGAATCATTTTTCCATCAAGATCACTATATTGGTTTAAGAATCTTAGAAATCACTGCTGACAAGGGATTAATACAAGTATGCCAGTATTCCCACTATCAAAAACTATCTATAACAAAAACCCTCACTATTAAATAATAATGAGGGTTTAAAGATCATCTCGTAATATTATTGTCGAAAACGATCGATATTATGAGTGCTTCTCTGCACGCTCTCTTGCTCGTGCCGCTTTCAATGGCGGAATCGCTGCAATGACAGTTAACGCAACCACAATAATAATTGACCATGCAGCTAAACCATAACCGCCAAGGTCAATCAACTGTCCTGCAAATGCCGGTCCTACCGCAATTCCTAACGCGATAAAGCTTCCTGTTGCCGCAACCACGCGACCTTCTTTATCTAAAGATGCCGCTAACCCTGTTAAATACGCCAAAGCGTAGAAGTAAGCTGTCGCATTCATCAGCACAATCGCTGTATAGAAGAATTTTGAATCTGAAGCCATTAAGTAACCTAATGTAATCGAACCGTGACCGATAATTCCGATTAATACTGGAATTGTAATCCCAAATTTAGTTCCTACTTTCGCGACAATTAATGGACCGATAAGCGCAATAAAGGCTTGCAATGCTAAGATCATGCCCATTTCAGATGTTGAATAACCGAGATGAACTCCAATCTGCTCCACAAATGCCCAACCCATTGTGTCACGCATAGAGAAGAGGAACATCGTGATCATCATACCAATCGGTACTAATCCAATTAAACGTACAACGGTTTTCTTGCCTGTAGAAGACTCAGTAGATTCATCATCACCATTGCTATCAACATATTGCGGTAAACGAATCACCATAATGAGCATCACTGCATAGGTTGCCGCAACACCGTAATAAGTACCTGTTAAACCAAAGTTATCGGCGATAAATCCAAATCCAAGCATCACCGCAATCATCAATACTACAAATAGGACATTCACTTGCCCTGCCGTTTTATCCGGATCTTCAGCAGATGCGATTACGGAGTTTCCGGCAGCTAATGCTAAACCTGCACCGAATCCAGCAAATGCTCGCACTGAAATTAACAGTGCCACATCGGTAATATAGGCCGACAAAATATTAGCAGCAATCGCCATTAATGTCCCGGCAATCGCAATCGTTCTTCTTGGAACACGATTAATATAAGGTGAGATCAGTAAAGATGAGACCATTGCCAGGGTGAATTCAACAGATAAGATTAAACCCGTAGTACCTTCGGTTAATCCCAAGCCATCCATCATGGCACCCATTAAAAATGGCAACATTAATAACGTTAAAAGCCCAACACCATAAGCTGATGCAAATGCAGACAGCACTAAAGAACGATGAGAAATTTGATTACTCATACACAACCCCTCGATTTTTTATCATTATATTTATATGAAGATGCCGATGCTCTCGGGCAATCTTCTGATCAAAATCAGACTGATGAATATCGTCTGTTTTGATCTCCTCCTAGTTTTAAGCATATTTTTATCATTTGCTTCACTAAATGAATAAACCACATACGCTTATCATGTGAATGTAGTAGAGATTTTAAAAGATGTCTATCTATTTTTATTGAAAACGATCGTTATAAAATGCCTAAAATGCTTATCTTTATCTCATTAAAACATGGTAACGACTGATAGTTGCATGCTACATAACAATAAAAGAATCTACTACCTAACCTCATTATTTTCCTTTAATCATGAAAACAAATAGTCATTTTTATTCAAAAAATCCTCTCTCAAAAATGCTTCAACCATAAAATTTATCATCAAATTTTGCATATTCATTAAAATAAGAATATTATAAAATATAATTAAACATATTGAATGTCGGCGGCAAAACCATCTCTAATCTGATAAGTTTTGACGCGGTTATTAATCTAACGATGAAGGAAATATCTTATGAAAAAAAATGTAGGTGCTCTTGATGCCACTATCCGAATTATTGTGGGCTTAATCATCTTAAGTTTACTGTTTATCGGTCCAAAAACTCTCTGGGGACTGATCGGTATTATTCCCTTATTAGCAGGTATTTTTAGATATTGCCCGCTCTATCCAATTTTCGGAATCAATACTTGCGGTAAGTGTAAATAATTTCTACAACGACAAGCAGAAGCGTTATTGACCCAGATATTCAATAACGCTTTTTTTATCGTAAAAATATCTTACCGCCTGGCCGGCGGTGAACTTATAAAAGGGTTATTATGAAAAGAGATCCTCTTTCTAAGCCGCCTATCCGGCGGTGAACGAAGTCACCAAGCCCTAATCGCTCAACTGCTTTTTCTAAGCCGCCTATCCGGCGGTGAACCGAAGCAATTACGATCGGAAAAGGCGGACTTTTTTCTAAGCCGCCTATCCGGCGGTGAACTGGGCGAATACATTTCAGCAAAAGAACAGGAATTTCTAAGCCGCCTATCCGGCGGTGAACTAGCAAACAACCCTACTCCCCGTATTCTCTCATTTCTAAGCCGCCTATCCGGCGGTGAACAAGGTTTCATGTCAGGGACCTCATCACTGAAATTTCTAAGCCGCCTATCCGGCGGTGAACATTCCCCTGTAAACTCAGAAAGATCAGCATCGTTTCTAAGCCGCCTATCCGGCGGTGAACGATAACTGATAAGACATCATTGAGCGCCACAATTTCTAAGCCGCCTATCCGGCGGTGAACGGTGGGTTAATTTGCATATATCGCAAATTTAGTTTCTAAGCCGCCTATCCGGCGGTGAACAACGAAGTGTCTACAATAGAGCAAGATTCAGATTTCTAAGCCGCCTATCCGGCGGTGAACTATTGTACGAGCAGAGCGAAGTTCCCGTTATTTTTCTAAGCCGCCTATCCGGCGGTGAACTATTGATCATACTCTCAAAACCGTTCCAATGTAAACAATTTCATTAAATGCTGATAAAAAACCTATTTTTTCGCACCAAAACTTAACTTCATGTTTTTAAATGGATTTATGTAGCCATAAAAATAAATGGTTTTTTACCTTCTTCTGCGCCAACCATCAATAATTGTTTTTATAATGAAATCGGCTTAAAACTATCTAATTAAAGATTCTATTGAAAAGTCGATGCATGGTTGGAAAGAATGGTTGCACTCTTTTTAACAATCCCGCGCCAGCAGTTATGAAAGCGCTTTTTAAACCAAAATGACTATAAAACAAAAAAACTCTCCAACATCATCTGCTGAAGAGTTTTATAACTACTAAATAATTTTATTTAACGACTAGATCATTATTACTCTTTTTCTTGTAACTGAAGCGCATTACGCATGATAAAGAAAAGATCCGTTTGATCTAACAAACCACTGACATTCGCCGCTTGAGGACCATATGCCGCGATACGAAGTTGTGCGCCGGTGTGATTCTGGCTATCTGTATCCGTATTACTATAACTAATGGTCATCGGTGCGCCTTCTTTTGTGATAAGTGTTTGCGTTAAACCTGCCGTATTAGCTCCTGCGGGAATAATCTGACTAGAATGCGCGTGATCTGCGGTGACGATAATTAAAGTATTGCCGGCTTTTTTCGCAAATTCTAAGCCTACTTGTACCGCTTCATCAAGATCAACCGTTTCCCCAATTTGACCACAAGCATTTGCTGCATGATCTTGTTTATCAATCGAAGCACCTTCAACTTGCAAGAAGAAGCCTTTCTCGTTTTGACTTAAAAGCTCAATCGCTTTATCCGTCATATCCGCGAGTGTGGGGATATCAGCGGTTCTTTCTGCATTCACTTCACACTTAATTGCTTCTTGCATCGCACCGCCATTAACAGCCTTTGGACCTTTCCAACGAACTGGCATATTACCTTCTGCAAAGAGCCCTAACAATGGCTGATTTTGATCTGCAGCTTTTACGGCATTCATCTCATCAAGAGATGTGACCACGATATAACCACGCTCTTTTGCTTGATCTAATAAAGTTTTATCTTTGTAATCCCCAAATGGCGCCACTTCCGCAAATGATTTTGCACCGCCGCCCAATGTTACATCAGCGCGTGTTTCAATTAATTGCTCTGTAATAGAACCCATACCACCATTTTCTAATAGCGCTTCTGGACATAATTCTTTGGTAGAACTTGGTGCATAACATTTACGCTTATTCACATGAGAAATTTGCGCTGCCGGCGTTGCATCTTGTAATTCTGCGGTAGAGACATTCCCTGTAGCTAATCCTGCAGCTTTTGCCAGCTCAATCATGGTTGGAAAAGATTGGCTATTCACATCCACACCAAGTGCACCATTAAATGTCTTAACACCAGACGACCAAGCAGTTGCCGATGCCGCTGAATCAGTCACATAATTGGGGAGCTTTGTTTCTCGATCAAGCGCATAATGCGTATACTGTCCGGTAAATGGTAATGCATCAATTCCTTTAAAATAACCGCCAGCACCTTCGGCATAATTTCGTGCAATCGTAATTTCAGAATCGCCCATCCCATCGCCGATGAAAAGAATCACATTTTTAACATCATGTTTTTCCATTTCTGTTTTTAACGCCACAATTTGGTTTTCAGAAAGCCTTGTTGCGCCCTGCTTCTCAATAATATTGCCATTTGCGCCACGATCAAAAATATCATCTCCCGCAAACGCAACATGACAAGAACCGGCAACCAATAATGCTGCACACAATGAATGTAAAGGATTTTTCTTAAAATTATTAAACATCATGTTATAAGCCTCAATCTATGGATAGGATGTGAAGCTAGTCTAAAATCTTATTATGACAAGAAAGTAACAAATGAAAATAATTCTCAAAATGATTAGTTAATCTCGCCATTTCTGCATTACCAATAAAAAAAGAGATTACTATTGAATCTCTTTTTCGTTTTTCATAAATCTAATTTAACGATATCTTGTGGATCTATTTCAACGCGGTTAAAACTTGATCTAAAATCGGCATTGTTGCATCGATCTCTTTCTCGGTAACGATTAATGCTGGGAAATATCGCACAACATTACCGCCGGCAGCAACTAACAGCAATTTATTCTCTAATGCCTTTTTGACAAAATCTCCGGCAGCAATCTCATCTTTCAACTTAAAGCCTAACAATAGACCTTGCCCACGAAGCTCCTCAATTTCTGGATGCTTTGCTTGCAATTCTGTGAGTTTAACGCGCGCATAATCACTCATTTTTTGCACATTTGCTAAAAATTCCGGCGTAGTAATCTCATTTAAAACAGTGAAAGCCACGCTACAAACAAACGGATTTCCCCCATAAGTCGAACCATGATCGCCCGGCACTAAAATATCATTTGCGCGGCCTTTGGTAATACATGCACCAATCGGCACGCCGCCACCCAATGCTTTTGCTAATGTCACAACATCGGCTTTTAGCGGTAATTGATCGGAATAGAGAACTGAACCTGTCCGTGATAATCCACACTGAATTTCATCAAAAATCACGAGTGAATTATGCTTTTCAGACAACGCTTTAATCTCGGCAATAAACTCCGGTGTTGCAGATGCTAAACCGCCTTCTCCCTGAACAGGTTCTAAAATAATCGCGCAGATATCATCATTAAATTTCTCTTTAAGTTCTGCCACATTATTAAATTCCACTTCCACCGTATTAGGAATCAATGGACGATAATCTGCTTGATACTTCTCTTGTCCGGTTACTGCTAAAGTTCCCGTTGTACGACCATGAAAGGAATTTTTCATATAGAGAATCACATTTTTAGTTGGCGAAATCTGTTTCCCAAACTTACGACCAATTTTAAGCGCTAATTCATTCGCTTCTGCACCACTATTACAGAAAAAGACACGCTCATAATTTGTGACTTCTAAGAGCTTTTCTGCCGCTTTATTCTGTGCTTCGTTGTAGTAAAGATTAGAAACATGAAGTAAAGTTTCCGCTTGCTTTTGAATCGTTTCTACCATTTTAGGATGTGCATGACCTAAAGCATTTACAGCGATTCCTGATACAAAATCCAAATATCGATCACCCTTATCATCGATTAAAGTTAAGCCTTCCCCTTTTACAAAGTTCACTGGAAACCGATTATATACATTTAGCAACATGCTTCTATCCTCTTTAGATATTTTCTTCAACAATTCAAATTCATATTTTAGTTGGCTCTACAAACTTCAGTCGTAAAATCCAACCAGTCTTTAAATCTCGACAAAATAATGCCGAGACATCAATATAGTAAGTGCCGGCAATTACGCTTCGTGGTAGATCATTGTCCCGCAACCTTCTTCAGTAAATAATTCCAGAAGAATCGAATGCTTAATCTGTCCATTGAGAATAATCACATGATGAACACCACGTTCAATGGCTTCTAAACAAGTATTCACTTTCGGAATCATGCCGCCGCTAATAATCCCATTTGCGATATATTCACGTGCGGTTTCTACCGTCATATCAGCAATTAAAGAATCTTTATCTTCAAAATCCTTATAAACACCATTTACATCTGTTAAAAATATTAAACGATGCGCCCCAACCGCTGCCGCAACTTCTCCCGCAACATAATCCGCATTAATGTTAAAGGTTTCGCCTTCACTTCCAATGCCGATCGAGGAGATCACCGGAATATAATCCTGGCTCACTAAAATATCGATTAGCTCACGATTCACTTCCGCAATTTCACCGACAAAACCGATATCGATTTTCTCACCAGCTTTTTCAATAAATTTCTTGCGAGCGGTGATCATTCCGCCATCTTTACCACTTAAACCCACCGCTTTAGCGCCTAATTTGTTTAAGTCTGCAACGATGCTTTTATTGATTTTTGCAGATAAGACCATTTCCGCAATTTCTACCGTTTCTGCATCGCTCACACGATTGCCTTCAATAAATTGTGTCTCTTTATTGACGCGTTTGAGCATCGAATTAATTTCAGGGCCGCCACCATGAATAATAATGGGATGAATCCCCACATATTTCATGAGCGCGACATCTTTCATAAATTCATCTCGAACCTTCTCATCCACCATCGCCGCTCCGCCATATTTAATCACTACCGTTTTATTCGCATATTTACGAATAAATGGCAGAGCTTCCACTAAAATATGGGCTTTATCGTGATTGGTAATCATTAAATCTCCTTTGATCCTCTTTTCTTTGATAGTCAATTTAGTTTTATCTTTCTTCACTCAAACCGTTGAATAGCGATTAATCACTATTCAACGCTTCGCTTCAATCAAACAGATTTATTAGGTTCGATAATCTGCATTAATTTTGACGTAATCATAAGAGAGATCGCAGCCCCAAGCTGTCGCCGTACTGCCGCCATTCATCAGATCGATAAAAATCGTCACTGTATCTTCTTTCAGTAACTTATCAAGCGCAACAGCATCAAATTCTGCACCGGAACCATCCGCCACAATTTGAACTTTTTCATCCCCATTTTCAATAAAGACTTGCACCTTTTCTGGCTCATATTCTGCGCCAGCATTACCTACTGCACAGATAATTCTTCCCCAGTTGGCATCTTCACCGAAAATAGCTGTTTTTACTAAACTAGATGTAATCACCGATTTTGCTACGCTTTGTGCATCGACAAGCGATCTTGCATGTTCAACACGAACTTCGAGTAATTTTGTCGCGCCTTCACCATCACGCGCAATCATTTTTGCTAACGCTTGATTCACCGTATCTAATGCACGCTTAAAGAGAATATAAGCATCGCTATTACTATCAATCAACGGATGATTCGCTTTGCCGTTGGCGAAAATAAATGCCGAGTCATTCGTACTCGTATCGCCATCCACAGAGATCATGTTATAAGAGGTATTCACACTCGCCGAGAATGATTTTTGGAGCATCTCTTTTGTGATATTGGCATCCGTTGTTAATACCGCAATCATCGTTGCCATATTCGGATGAATCATGCCGGAACCTTTCGCCATTCCAGAAATGGTGACAATTTCCCCATCAATTTCGAAATAGACCGAGATCTGCTTTGGTGCTAAGTCTGTCGTCATAATCGCTTGCGCGGCTTCAAATCCGCCTTCGCGGCTTAAACTTGACGGAACTTGTGTTAAACCTTTACGGATAATATCCATCGGTAATTGCTTACCAATCACACCGGTTGAAGCAACAAAAATCGACTCTGTTGGAACATTCATCTCTTTTGCAATAATTTCACACATCTCAAGCGCATTCGCATCGCCCTCTGTGCCGGTACAGGCATTCGCATTCCCGCTATTGATGATGATTCCTCGATGCTGATCTTGCTCAATAAACTTCGCACATAGATCCACAGGCGCTGCTCGGAATTTATTTTGCGTTAAAGCAACTGCAGCAATCGCAGGTTCTTCACTAAATACGAACGAAATATCTTTTTTCCCGCTTTCCTTAATACCGGCAGTGATTCCTGCGGCTTGAAATCCCGGGGTTGACGTAACGGTCCCGTCTTTCAAAATTGTAATCATCCTCTTCTCCTAATATTTGAAGATTGAATATGTGATAAAAATCGATCTCCTCGATTTAACTTCTGCTCTTAATTCGCCATCTAAATCGTCATCAACTCATGGATGATCCTTCGATTCAATCTTGGCGGATAGATTTTGTTTCAACGCTTTTAAATACTTTTAGCGCGCTGATATTAAAAAAGATATCAATGATTTGATACCTTTTTAAATTCATCCAGTTATATATACATTGATAGCATCGATAATCCCATCGATTCCGGAAAACCAAAGACAATATTCATGCTCTGCACTGCTTGACCCGCAGCGCCTTTAATCAAGTTATCAATCGCCGAAATGACGATAACTTTGCCTCTTTTTTCATCAATTCTAATCGCAATATCGCAAAAATTTGTTCCCCGAACATGGCTTAATTCAGGCAATCCCTGACGAACTCTGACAAAAGGTTCATCTTGATAAAACTTCCGATAAATATCATAAGCATCAGCTTCGGTTAATGTTTCACCCGCTTTAATATCAAAATAGATCGTGGATAAAATCCCCCGATTAACCGGCAACAGATGCGGCGTAAAGAGAATATCTACGGATTCATCGGTCAGTTTTTCTAACTCTTTCTCCATCTCTGGCGTATGACGATGATTAAAGATTCCGTATGGTTTAAAGTTTTCATTCACTTCACAATAGAGCGAAGTTGTCTTCGCATCTCGTCCTGCGCCCGTGGTCCCTGTTTTAGAATCCACAATGATATCGGTTTCAACCTTGTTAGAAGCAATTAAGGGCGCTGAACCTAAAATCGCAGATGTTGGAAAACAACCGGGGGATGCAATAATTGGGCTTTTCGCAATCAATTCTCGGTGCAGCTCCGGCAATCCATACACTGCAATGTCACTTAATGCTTTCGCTTTATGCGGAACTTTATACCAAGATTCGTAAAGATCGGTATCTTCAAAACGGAAATCAGCACCAAGATCAATCACTTTCACCTTATTCTCATAAGCCGTTTTCGTAAGCTCCTGAGATAAACCGTGAGGAAGTGCCATAAATAACAGATCAATCTCATCGATACACGCCATGAAATCTTGATCTTTCAATAATACTTGGCTGAAGCGACCTTCAAAATTAGGATACACTTCGGCAATATTCATATCGGCATACGATTTTGAAGAGAGAAGCCTCACTTCAACCTCGGGATGCTGCTCTAATAACCATAATAGCTGCTGTCCGGCATAACCCGTCACCCCGATAATTCCGACCCTAATCATTGCCTCTCCTAATTCTGACTGTTTTTTATCATTACACTGCTCACACCCGCTCGCGATAATTCATTTAAAATTACCGTTAATATCATCAAACAAGGGAACATCTATCTCCTTCATCACTTTTAAAGTTTTAAAGATTTTAAAAGTGAAGAGTTTTCTTATCATTTTGCTAGATCGTAACTGTACTACTACGATCCATCATTTATCAATGTAGCAGGTGTTTTAGAGTTTTAAAAGAACTCTTCACGATTAATTATCGATAATTCTTAATTCACGATTTATGGTCTTTTTAATACATTATGATTTAATGGCAAACATTCGATAAACCGATTCCTTTTCGGTATAATTCCCCTAACTTTAAGTCACGCAATAGAATATAGAGTTCGATAAATCTTATCTAGGGAAAACGTATTTTCCCCAAAAGAGGAGTTTCTAAATTTCTCAACGATGAAGATCTACCGTCTGACATTTTTTATTGAATTACCCACAATGATATGAAGAGATCAATGATCGCTATGAAAAAACTATTGCTTGTAAAGACTTCCTCCATGGGAGATCTCATTCATACTTTTCCAGCATTAACAGATCTATCCCAGCATCGCCCCAATGAATATGAAATCACTTGGCTTGTGGAAGAATCATTTGCTGATATCGCTAAAATGCATCCGATGACGAAAGATGTCATTATTTTTGGCAGCCGCCGATGGAAGAAAAACCTCTTTAATCGACAAACTTGGCAAGAATTTGGCACCTTTAAAAAATCCCTTCGTGCAAAGCAGTGGGATCTAATTGTCGATTGCCAAGGTTTATTCAAAAGCGCAATGATGACACGTATTGCTGCCCAAAAAGGGACAATTCCAACATATAGCTATTCTAAAGAATCTATTCGAGATCCTTTTGCTGCACGATTTTATCAACATGGATTTTCTGTAGAAAAAGGGCTAACGGCCATTGAGCGCAATCGCCAACTATTTGGCAAGATTTTTAACTATACGCCGGCGTTACTAGCAGATTTTGGAATTCAACATTGGAATGAAACCTCAGAACTCACCCCCAATAAACCTTTCGCTGCGCTTATTCATGGAACGAGTGCCGAAAATAAAGAATGGCCAGAACATAAATGGATTGAAATCGGTCACTGGCTTGCTGAAAAAGGCTTAATCTCTATCCTCTTTTGGGGTAATCACCGGGAAAAAGAGCGCGCCGAAAGAATCGCGCAACAAGTGCCACAAGCTATCGTCATGCCAAAAGTATCAATTCAGGAAGCTGGGTTAATTCTCTCTAAAGCGGCATTAATCATCGCCGTTGATACAGGCTTTGCACATCTAGCAAATACGCAAGATCGCCCAGTTATTGGATTGTTTTTAGGAAGTCATGCCGATTATGCCGGCGTTATTCCCACAAAAGGCAACCCTCATGCTGTAAATCTTGGCGGAAAAGGAGAAGATCCAGCGGTTGCGGAAGTGATTCAAACAATTGAAGGATTTGGGATTCTTTAATCTCATGAAATTAATGCTGAAATCAGTGCTAATTTGCCGACAATCTCGTTTCAGCTAAGTAATACTCAAGATGAGATATTAATTTTTCCTCAACATCTAATATCTCTATCGGATGAGATACTAAATCAGCCATCTGCACGACTTCTAATCCTTGATAGCCGCAAGGATTAATGCCTTTAAAGGGCTGTAAATCCATATCGACATTGAGACTTAATCCGTGATACACAGATCCTTTACGGATTCGCAAACCTAAAGCGGCAATCTTACGCCCATCTACATAGACTCCCGGCGCACTAACATCTCCATTCCCAGTAATCCCATAATCTTTCAGCGTCGCAATAATTGCATTTTCAATCGCTCGAACTAATGCTCTAACGCCGCAATTTTTAGCCTTAAAATTAATTAAGGTATAAATTACAATTTGCCCCGGGCCATGATACGTCACCTGTCCCCCACGATCGACTTGTACAATAGGAATATTTTGCGGATTTAAAACATGCTCAGGTTTACCATTTTGTCCCTGTGTATATACCGGCGCATGCTCCACAACCCACAATTCATCAGTAGTATCCGGCGTTCTTGTTTCTGTAAATTCCTGCATTGCTTCGTAAACTTCACCATATTCTCGAAGCCCTAAATATTGTACTTTCATGACCGCTCTTTTCTTTTTATCTCATCAATAACGTTTATTATTGTACCTGAAGATCTGTTCATCGCCGGATAATTCATCTACGTATTAGATTAAAAAAGGCTTATCCTGATAGAGATAAGCCTTTTCACAACAAGATGAATACTTAATACGTCACAATGATCGATAAGTTAAGGTGCCGTATAGAGTAACTCTTCATTCACTTCACTGTGTCGTCCACCGATAAAATAGTAAATGACTGGCACTACAATCAAGGTTAAGAGAGTTCCAACACTCATTCCCCCAACGATCACCCAACCAATCGCTTGACGAGATTCTGCACCTGCTCCCGCAGCTAATGCCAACGGCACTGCCCCTAATACCATTGCGCCCGTTGTCATTAAGATCGGACGAAGTCGTAGCGTTGCCGAGCGGATGACCGCATTCATCTTATTTTCACCTTCTGCCATGATTTGATTGGCAAATTCTACAATCAAGATTCCATGCTTCGTAATTAGGCCTACCAATGTTACTAGCCCAATTTGGCTGTAAATATTAATCGTTCCTCCAGCGAGATAAAGCGCACCTAACGCACCAAATCCAGCCAATGGCACACTGAAAAGAATAATAAATGGATCAATCCAAGATTCAAACTGTGCTGCTAATACAAGATAAATAAAGACTAGCGCCATCAAAAAGATCAAGATCATTGACGAACCTGATTCAATAAACTCTCGCGAAGAACCTTGATAATCAAGCATCGCTTCCGCATTGACTTCACGAATAATATCTTCGACGATCGCAATCCCTTCGCCTTGCGAGACCCCTGATGTTAAGTTCGCTGAGATTGTGACTGAACGCAGTTTATTAAAGTGACGTAAATTTTGCGGAGCGATTGTTTCTGAAACCGTCACAAAGTTTGATAAAGGGACCATTTCACCATATTGCGATCGAACATAAATACCCTCTAAATCTCGAGGTTGGCTACGTTTTTGCGGATCTACCTGAACTAAGACATCGTACTGCTCTGCGCCATCTTTATATCGCGTGACATTTCTTCCGCCAAGCGCAGTTTCTAGGGTTCTTCCCACAACAGAAACATCAATTCCTAGTAAAGCTAACTTTTCACGATCCACATATACTTCTAACTGCGGCGTATTCATTCTTAGATCATTATCTGGTGAGATTAAAACCGGATTATCTCGCATTTTTTCCATAATTTGCGTGACCTGTCGATCAAGTGCTTCAAATGATTCATTTGAACGAATGACAATCTGCACATCTTTAGAATCTCCCCGCTGTCCTAATGATTGAGGATCACTCGCAAATACGCGCAATCCCAATGCACGATCTTTTAAACCTTGGTTAATTCTCGAGGTCAATTCCATTTGAGATTCCGCACGATCATCCCAATCAGGTAACGTCACAAATGCTAAAGCTCCCATTGCAACACCTGAAATAGTATAGACAATCGTTCCCTCATCAAGCGTTTCAAGAAGATATTCTTCCACTTCTGTAAAGTAACGATCGGTGAAATCAACGGTTGCACCCTCAGGCGTAATCGCCGAGATACGAATCATTCCCCGATCTTCTGTGGGAGAAAGTTCTTGCGGTAAATTTAGATAGAGCAATCCTGTAATGGTAAAGAGCCCTAACATTCCTAATACTACAAAATATCGCGCTTTTAATACTGCTTTCAAGAAGCTTTCATAAGCATTCGTCATGCCGACTAATACTCTTTCCACAGCACTATAAATAGGCGTTAAAATCTTTCCTAAGAAAGTACCTTTTTTAGCTTCTTCTTCCTCTTTACTTGGCAATAGACGCGAACACATCATCGGCGATAATGTTAATGCGGTAAATCCTGATATCAAGACCGCAATGGATAATGTTACGGCAAACTCGACAAATAATTGTCCAATTCGACCTTGAGTAAATGTTAAGGGTAAAAATACAGCAGCGAGCGTAATGGTCATCGCAATGATCGCAAAACCAATCTCTTTCGATCCAATAAATGCCGCTGTAATTGGGCGAACACCATTTTCAATATGACGATGAATATTTTCCAACATCACAATTGCATCATCTACCACTAAACCGATCGCTAATACAAAAGCTAATAACGTTAGGGTATTAATGGAATATCCCAACAGATACATCACGAATAATGAACCGACCAATGAGATCGGTACCGTTACCATGGGAATTAAGGTAGCACGCCAGTTTCTTAAGAAAACAAATATAATTAACCCAACAAAAATCAGCGCTTCAATAATCGTCGTATAAACAGAGCTTAATGACTTATTAATAAATACCGATGTATCTGAAGTTACCGCAATCTGCACACCTTCAGGTAATATTTCGTTAAGTGTCGGCAGTAACTCACGAATATCTGCCGATAAAGTTAACGGGTTTGCAACAGACTGCTTAATGACCGCAACCCCAACGCCAGGACGACCATTTAATCGTGGACGTGAGGTTTCCTCAACCCCGCCTAATTCTACTAATGCAACATCGCTTAATCGAACAATTGGACGATTCTGTTCCGCCGCATTATCCGCCACTTTAATAATAATGTTTCTAAATTCTTCAACTTGATTAAGATCTGTTCGTGCAACAATTGAGAACTCTTGGGTTGAGCTTTTAATCGTTCCTGCCGGAATCTCTACGTTTTGCGCCCGCAATGCCGCTTCCACATCACTGACCGTCACATCCAAAATAGCGAGTTTTTGAGGATCAATCCAGATACGCATAACCGGTTCTCTCCCCCCCCAGATCGTAACGCTCGCCACACCTTCTAACAACTCAATTTGTGGTTGAACAATCGTTTCTACCATTTGCGTTAATTCAATTGCACTATGTTCATTACTCGAAAGTGCTAAGATAACGACAGGGTCAGCATCTGAATCACTTTTTTGAATAATCGGATCATCCACTTCATCCGGCAATGAGCGCTTCGCCCTTGCCACACGATCTCGCACATCATTGGCTGCTTCCTCGATATCTTTTGTCGAATTAAACGTAATGTTGATATTAGATGATCCACGACGGGAATCTGATGAAATAAAATCAATACCGTCAACACTTGTAACAGCATCTTCTATCACTTTAGTAACTTGCGTTTCAATAATTTCAGGGCTTGCACCTTGATAACTTGTCCGAATACTGATGACAGGCACGTCGATATCAGGATATTCTCGAATCGTCATACGATCAAGACCAATTAATCCTAATAATATCAATACAATATTAATAACAATGGCAAAAACGGGACGTTTAATCGAGACTTCTGATAGCTTCATTATTGATCATCTCCTGCAGATTGATCTGACTCTAAAACTCGCAGGGAACTATTTTGAGAAACAGGTAAACGCAATTTGATATCCCCCGTAACATCACGCACGGAATCCCCTGCTTTAATACGTACTTGCCCTGCTTTCACAACAATATCATCGGCATTTAATCCAGAGAGCACTTCCACATTAAACGTACTTCTTTGCCCAATCTCTACAGGAACTAACTCAACCTCAAAAATATCTTCCTCATTACTAGGTTTTGCACGAAAAACAAATTGAGATCCTTCTGAGGCAAAAATAGACTCTTCGGGAATAATAATCACCTTATAATTAAGCGGTACTAAAAGATTCAATCTTGCAAAAGAGCCGGCAATCAAGGATTGATCTTCATTATGGAATCTTGCTAAGACGGTTAATGACCGACCTTTCTGTTCAATTTCTGGGCTAACAGCATAAACTTCTGCTGTAAATAATTTATTAGGATAATTATCAATCGTAAAATTCACATTTTGCCCAGTTTCCACAACATGCGCGACACGCTCAGGGATATTAAACTCTAAACGAAGTTGGTCAATATTGAGTAAACGTACAATATCAGCTCCCGCTTGCACATAATCCCCTAACTCCACATTCTTAAGCCCAATTGTGCCGGCAAATGGCGCATAAATAAAGCGGCGATCATATTTGGCTTGAGCAATTGCCTCATTGGCAACCGCTTGCTCATACTCAGCTTGAGCGATATCTCTTGCTTGAGCTGTTGATCCCCCTTTTGCAGCTAATAATCGATCTAAATTTTGCTTAGCTAATATGCGTCGTGCTGATGTTTCACGCAACTCAGCAGACTCAATACTAGAATCAAGCGCTAAGAGTAAATCCCCTTCTTCAACAGATCCCCCTTCTTTAAAAGCAATTTTCACAATTCTTCCAGAAGCTTCTGGTCGAACAATCACTTCTTGGTAAGGATGCAAAATACCAACAGCATAAATCTCTTCAAACTTATCCTGTAAAATGACTTCTGATAACTCAACATCTGTGACTTTAGCGATCGCACACAAGGGGGATAATGCTATTCCTAAAAATCCTACTGCTAATAGTTGTTTTAAAGTTTTATACATCTTGATTTTTCACCAATATTGATTTTATACATTTTATGAAATCAGAAAAACAACGGTTTTATCTGATTTAATTGTAAATATTTACGACAACATCTCTTTATGTCACACGATTAAAACCCAATATGCTTTAATATTTTTATTAATCACATAATTATCGCATTTTTATAAACTTAATACTTTAAAAAAATGCCGTTAGATCAATACTACACACTTTATATTTCAAAGAATTATAACCTTAAAGTGAACCATTCTTATCTTAAGGATTTCTTAAAACCATAATTTAAGGCTTTAAAAAAAGCTCTAAAAATTCAATTTTAGAGCTTCTTCTATCGTGAAAAAACTATCTGAGGTACTTAGTTCAGCACTTATAGATCATTATCATCATTTTCCGGACTGACCTAGATGATCATCTTCATGAACCCATTCTCTCCAAATAGCCACTAATAATGCCATCACAACAGGTCCAATAAACAACCCAATCACTCCCATCGTTTTCACACCACCGACTAACCCTAAAATGGTCGGTAAAAATGGTAATTTGACAGATCCACCCACTAACCTTGGACGAATTGTTTTATCCACAATAAAGAGTTGCATGGTTCCCCAACAGAATAAAATAACCCCCTGCGTATAATCACCAATGCCCACCAAATAGAGCGACACTAACGTCATCGACATCGGCGCACCTCCCGGAATTAAAGCAAATATTCCCGTAATAATTCCTAGGGTAATTGGCATTGGAGCACCGACAAAATAATAGACCACACCAAAGACAATCCCTTCACCAATGGCAATAATGACCATGCCGGAGACTGTAGAACTCACTAAAGTCGGCACAATTCTCGATATGCGCTTCCATCTTCCCGGAAATACACGCTCACCAATTTTATCTAATTGTCGGCTAACTCTGCGACCATCTTTATAACAAAAGAACAGAATGATCATCATAAAGAGCAATGTGAAACCCATTGCACTAAAGCTTTTCGTTAAAGATTTTGTCACAGTTGCCAGATAACCTAGCTTCGCTAAACCAATTTCCGTAAAGAAGTGGTTAATACCATTAGGTGTCCCTAGATATTCAATCCAATATGCCGCAATTTCATCGCCATAAGGAAGATTCAACACCCATGTTGGCGTAGGAATACCGTGACTATTCGCTTCGATTAACCATTCACGCAATAAAATGATTTCGCCATATAAATAATGTACCAACCACAGGAATGGGACCACAATTACTAATACAATAAATGCCGTCGCTAAAGATGCAGCAATTAATGTGTTACCTCGACAAAACCGTACAAGGTCAGTATAAGGTCGCCATGTCACAAAGGTGATAATCATGGCGCCTAAAGCAGGAACTAAAAACTCATGAAAGAAGACCACTCCTAGCCCTAAAATCAGGATGATTATCCATTTTGCGACAGGGTTTGCGGTCAATGCTTGCATAAGTTCTTCCTTTTCTAATTTTTTATCTAATCTTAGATGTGATCCACACTAATCACTTCATACACTCGGCTTCCACCAGGTGTCTGAATCGTTACCTCATCATCAAGCTCTTTTCCGATCAATGCTCTTGCAATCGGTGAAACAATCGAAAGCTTATTTTGCTTCACATCAGCTTCATGCTCACCAACGATCTGATAAGTGACTTCTTTATCTTCATTGACATCAAAAAGCGTCACTGTTACCCCGAAAATAATTTTACCACTATTTGGGATCTCTGTAATATCGATCACCTGAGCATTTGAAAGACGTGCTTCATAATCCGCAATACGACCTTCGATAAAGCTCTGCTCTTCTCTTGCTGCATGATACTCTGCGTTTTCTTTCAGGTCACCGTGCTCACGCGCTATTGAAATCGATTCAATCACACGTGGTCTTTGTACTTGCTTTAAATCATCCAACTCACGGCGAAGTGCTTCCGCACCCATTTTCGTCATGGGAAATTTATTCATTCTTCCTATATCCTATTATTAATAAATTCACAGTCCACTTGATAGCTCACAGGTCCATCATTGTGAACTATGAACTACTTATTGGATTTAATTACCACCAACCGATATTTTCCATGTCTTTCCATGGCGCTGCTGGTGCTTTAGGTTCCCCTTTTTGCAAAAGCTCAATGGAAATATCATCTGGACTTCTAAAAAATGCCATCCAACCATCTCTAGGTGGGACATTTATTTCAATTCCCGCATCAACTGCTCGCTGACATACTTCATAAATATCATCAACCTCAAATGCTAGATGCCCAAATGCACGACCAATACCGTACTCTTCTTTTGAATCCCAGTTATAAGTCAACTCAACTTCAACATCTTGTCCCTCACAGGCGAGATAGACTAATGTACATTCCCACTGTGGGTACTCTTTACGTCGAGTCTCTTTTAAACCAAGAACCTCTGTAAAAAATTTAATTGATTCTTCTAAATTCGTCACACGAATCATCGTATGTAAAAAACGCATACTATCCTCCTAAAAATGACAACGGGTATGAAACAATTCTCATACCCGTTATTCCAACATACTATTATGACATATGTGGTACGGGATCACTTCCTATCCCACATATTCCGATAGAAGTTTATTCAGTTTTATCGTCTGCTTCACTCACTTGTGTAGCATCAGTTGCTTCTTCAACCATTGCTTCATCAGCTTTTTCTTCTGCAGCTACTTCAGTTTCACCAACTTCAGCTTCCGTTGACTCTTCTTCTGCTACAATATCTTCAGCTGGATCACTCGATGCAACTTCAATACCACTTTTCGCTAAGATGAAATCAACTGTATTCATAACTTCTTCATCCGTCAAACGTGGATCTCCACCTTTCGCCGGCATTAAGTTACGACCGTTAATAGAACTTGCATGTAATCCATCGAGACCACGCTCTTGGAATCTTGCAGCCCAAGCTGCATTATCCCCAGTTAAAGGTGCATCGTTTAAACCTGTATCATGGCAGCTTGCACAAAGTCCTGCATATACATCTTGCGGCGATTTTGCTTTTACAACATCAGATACTAAATTTCCGGTGTTAACTCTTCCATATGGAGTTAATCTTTCAGCAACTAAATCCTGATCAACAAAAGGTGTTCCCCCAATACTTTTATCTACGAGTTTTACTAATGAAGTTACTAGCACCACCAAAATCACTAGTAATGAGAGTGTTGCGAGAATAGTTAGCAACGAGAATGTAAACTTGTCTGACTGCTTTTGCACGATCTGCTCCTAGAAAATACAAGCCAATTTTTATAATTTGAATGATCTAATACCCGTCAATGATAAATCAACTTGCTAGCTTTTACTAGTGTACTAAATCAAAGAAACACGCTTTTATTTAGCGACAATCACCTGAGCTGCTCTAATTAAACGATCATTTAATAAATAACCATTTTGAGCGACAGTAATGATTTGATTTGTTTCATACCCTTCATGTGGGATCATCGAGATTGCTTGATGAAGTTCTGGATTTAACTTTTCACCCTCAGGGCTAATCTGTTTAACACCGTACTTCTCACATACTCCCAACAACATTTTATACATGAGTTGAGAACCTTCTCTGAAGCGTTTTAACTCTTCTGAGGAGTTTTCATCAACCGCTCTCATTTCAAGTTCCATAGCGTCAATAATTGGGAGAAGATCTTTTACAAATTTATCTAGCGCATATTTATGTGCATGTGCAACATCGATTTCAGCACGTCTTGTGACATTTTGAACTTCTGCAACTGCACGAACATACTGATCATACAACTTTGTTTTCTCTGCTTTTAAAGCTTCGATTTCTGCTGAATGCTCATCCATTTCGTCTACTGCTAATGCATCCGCTTCTACAACTTCCTCAGCATTTTCGACAGCTTCTGTTTCTGTTAAATTCTCTTTTGTCATTTTCTACTCCCTTTCTATTGAATAATGCCCATCATTATACAATGGAATACCACATTTTTTTGATCTCTAATATAAGATCACATCATCAAGATTACTGAATAACCCTGATTAATCCAAATCTTCATCAAAATCATCTAATAAAAGATCATCAAAGCTCTCTAAGTCAAACTCTTTTGCTAACTTCTTCTGCAATGCTCGCTCTTCCCTAATGGCTTCGATATTTCTCCACGCTTGAGATTTTGTCCCTTTGACATCGCTGACATCTGGCACATCTTCTTCAATGATATCGTCATCATCTAATAAATCATCTTCGTAATCGTTAGACATCGCTAAACCTTCCTTATAAAAACACAAAAAATATAAATCTTTTGCATGCTTATATAATATTTGAAAATAAATGCAAGTCTTAAAATATAAAACTTACGGCTTCCAGATAAATATGAATGAGTTGCTCCCTAATATGGCGTTTCTTTCCGCAAAGACAAGTTGCTGTTTAAAATTTACACAGACATCTTTTTTCTTAAAAAACGAGGTCATTGAAATTAGGTATTTTGAGCAAGATGTTTTATCTTTACCTGAACTTTATTCATCTCTTATTCAAAATTGGAGCTATTTAAACATGATTTCAGGATTTATTCTCAAAGAAAATCGTTTACGACAAATATCGGTACAAAATGCCGAAGATTTTACTGATGAAATGATTTGGATTGATCTCGTAGATCCTTCAGAAGAAGAGCGCATGTTAGTGGAAGAACACTTTAGATTTGACCTACCTGAAAAGGCAGAGATCAACGACATTGAAGCATCTGCCCGCTTTTATGAAGATGAAGATGGTCTTCATATCCATAGTTTTTTCTTAAATGATTTTGATACTAATGCACGCAATGTGACCGTTGCCTTCTCAATCTATAATAATCGTCTGTTTACCATTCATGAGGAAGAGCTTTCTGCTTTCAGGCTATACAGACTGCGGGCTCGTCAAATACAACTTGAATTAACCGATGGTCAAGTCGATGTCATGAATATCGTCATTGGTTTACACGAAACAGCAATAGAACATGTTGCTGATGTTTTGGAACGTATTTACGCGCAATTAGAGAATACAAGTCCTTATGTGTTAGCACAAGAGGAAGAAAAATCCCCCAAAGACTCCAGACGCAAACGCTTAGAATCTCAAGATGATGATACGGACAAAAAGCCTACGATGGAAGAAGTTCTACAAAATATCGCCATGCAAGAAGATACTAATGGAAAAGCACGTTTATCACTGATGGATACCCGCCGCTCATTTTCATTTTTAATGCGAGGACAACTACTATCTGAAACACAGAAAAATGATGTGAGAGAAATCCTCCAAGACTTAGAGTCTTTAACAGGACACACCACTTTTCTCTTCGATAAAGTCAACTTTCTACTCGATGCCGCAACAGGAAAGATTTCTCTCGAACAGAGCCGTATTATTAAAATCTTCTCCATCGCATCTGTTGTATTCTTACCGCCAACCTTAATCGCAAGTATTTATGGTATGAACTTTCCAATGCCGGAGCTCAACTTCTCATTAGGATATCCACTCTCAATTGGCGCCATGATTCTTTCCGGTATTGCACCTTACCTTCTCTTTAAGAAAAAAGGTTGGTTATAGTTTATTTCAATAGTAAAGCGCATATTTGATTAATTTTGCGTATCCTTATCAATAGCAACAACAAACAATGTCGCGCTATCCGACAAAGCATTATAAATAACGCTGTTCAAATCTATTTCAATAGCAATAGAAAATTCACTTTGAGAAATCGCTTTCGCTTTTTCTTGTAACGCTTTAAATGCTAAATATGTTTCAGCAGAAAGATCTCTTGCGACCTCAAACTTTAAAAAAATTCTTGAGGTTTTTCTAAAGATAAGTCCGTCACATCTGAAAACAACACGATTTCATCTTGATTATTCATTGCAGATGCTCGTACTTTAATTCACTCAGAAATTTCTTCTGGCTGATACGTCACAATACTTTTAAAAAATTGGCTTTTGTGGAAAAACCGACTCATTAAAGTAGCATTTACGTACTCTCTTTGAGAGTTTGTCAAACCAATCGGCTTGTTCTCGTCATTCAAAAATAGCGTATAGATATGAGTATAGTTGATACCTTCTTCATAAAAATCAATATCTGGATATTCAAAGTTTCCCCTAACATTCAATTTATTCAGAGCATCAACAGCAATAAAGGGGCTATTTTCAGCCCCTTTTACTAACCCTCTACAACTCCTAAAATCACCATTTAATACAATGGCGAACTTCTTTCTCATAACATGTATATGCTCACAAAATCATCATTCGAAAAAAAAACAGAGTCACTCACGTCCTTAATTGCAGAGAGAATATCTTAAACCACATGTGAATAACTTATGGCGTGACTTTGCCTTGCTCAACAACCATATCTAGTACATGTTTCTGGCTACCATCATCATTTTGATATTCTTTTAAGCGTAAACGATATTCGTAACCTTCTATTGGCATAAACCCTTCAATCACGCCGGGATATTCTTGCCATTCTCCCATCTGATCTTGTCGTACTTGTAAACATTGTTTTGTACTATCCGTTTCACAAGGCGTTCGTACATCTGAAACATAATAAAAAACTTGCTCGTAAGGTTTTGCTGAGATATCTAAGTAATTTCCTTGATCTAATTCAACAGGAAGATAGACTGACTCCGCTTCATTAGTCACAGTTCCTACCAAGTAGAGATCATCACCTTTACGAACCATTTTTGGAGTATTTAATATAAACTGAGAAATACGATCATCTAATTTCTGTAACTCATCAGGACAAGCCATCATTGTTGAAGCAAGCCCTCCGCCGTGACGACCTTGCTTCACACGAAAAGCACCTCGATCTGTCACATGAACTTTGCCCATCATCGTATTACAGCCTCCCGCTACTGAAAAATGATATTCATTCATATCAAGTACGACCTTTACATCGTGATCAGGTGATAGCGGATCGATCATTAATGATTCGGCATAAGTCATTGTTGATGAGATCGCAGCCCCAAGCCCCAAAATCAATAGCGTACGTAATTTCATAGATTGCCTCTTTTATTCTTTTAATTAAACATACATATTTCGAGTGTAACATGATTTAAAATGCTTGCATAAGGCTAATGATGATCGACATCAGTTTCCTAACCCCTTAATACCTTGCACTTTTTGATTCTTTATCACACAAACATAAAAATAAAGATGACAAGTCAATTTTATTTCGTATAATAGCATTCCTTAGTTGATCGCAACTAAAGAAAAAAACACGGAGTGGTAGTTCAGCTGGTTAGAATACCTGCCTGTCACGCAGGGGGTCGCGGGTTCGAATCCCGTCCATTCCGCCACATTTAAGTTGTTTGAGTTGCCATAAACGGTTCAAGCAAAGCTATGAAGAGTAGCAAACGATTCTAATACGGAGTGGTAGTTCAGCTGGTTAGAATACCTGCCTGTCACGCAGGGG
>Ga0079226_10000127_pt1 | contig 47728 bp, 52 predicted proteins | sample Poulit2014_FD_76345 | JGI IMG/M metagenome (GOLD analysis project Ga0079226, IMG submission 76345) | Agricultural soil microbial communities from Georgia to study Nitrogen management - Poultry litter 2014 | ecosystem: Environmental > Terrestrial > Soil > Agricultural land | place: USA: Georgia...
AAAAGATGCCCAAAGGAACGGTAATGGGACATATCCATTTGCAAGTAAAAGATATGGAGCAGAATGTGCGCTTTTATGTAGAAGGATTAGGCTACCATATCGTAAGTCGGCTAGGAAAAGAAGCCTTATTTCTCTCGGATAATAATTATCACCATCACGTTGCTTTTAATACATGGGCGAGTTCTTATATAAAAGATAAATCAGATGAATCCGTAGGAGTTAAGGCGTTTACAGTAATCGTTCCAAGTATAAAAGCTAGAAGGAAAATCGTTTCCAAACTTAAAAGGCAAGGGTTTATTGTAGAAGAAACCGAAGGAAAAACCTTCGCCTACGACCCGTCAAATATTATTGTAACTTTTGAAATAGAATAAAGTCGGCAAATAAAAATCCGAAACGAAAATAACTATCGTTTCGGATTTTTAATTTAATAATACGGTGAGATTAATAAATAGACGAGCACACCGGTAATACTGACATATAACCAAATCGGCATCGTCCACCGTGCGATTTTTTTATGTTTTTCCGTTTGCATATTTAAGCCTCGAGCCAAGGTGAAAAGGGCAAGAGGTAATAGAATCGTCGATAATACGATATGGGATATTAAAATAATGTAATAAACGTATTTTAACACTCCATCTCCACCATAACTAGTAGAACCAGCTAAGGAATGGTAAGTTAAATACGTAATTAAAAATAAGAAGGTTGCACCAAAGGCAGCAAAAATAAAGTTACGATGGGCATTAATATTACCTTTGCGAATTGTTATGAGAGCTCCGACTAAAAAGATAAAAGCAATACCGTTAAAAATCGCATTAAACAGTGGTAAAATCGATATATCTATTCCAAAAACAGTATTAGTAGTACTACGTGGAATGTAATTAATCGATAAAATAATGATTACAGCAACGATAGATAACACCCATATAAGCGGTGTATAATTACGTTGCTTTACATTATTCGTATTCATTTCATCCCCCTCTTTCCTAATTACTATAATATGAAAGAATAGTGGATAATACAATTATTAATGACTAGTTCAACAAATTGCCACAATTACAAATTTAGTTCATCTGTCGATTGTAATGTCGTTTCATCGAAGTAAAGTCGCAATGTTTCATCACCTTCAAAGAAGGATTCTCCGTGAGGGACTTTATATTGAACCCGAGCACTAATTAAGGTTTGTAGCGACTCGACAGGGAAAATTTCATAACGAATATTTGAATCATAATCGATATGCTGATCTAAGCTATCGATGTAAGCACCGTCTTCCTTTATTAATTGTAATACTTTTACGACTTCGTGTTCCTTAATTTGTAATGTTATAAACGTCTGATGATTCGTTTTTGTAATGACACAATTATTCGCTACATAAGGATCCATTGCGGAAGCTGCTGAAGAGTCACTTTTTATTGCTTTCATACGAATAATGTATTTTCCTTCTTGTAAATCGATTAATTTCTTTTCCATATTTTCGCCTCTTTCAAATAATAATTCATATTACTTATTACTGCTATCATGCCACAGAAGTAAAATATTGTAAATGACATTAAGCGTGAAGGGGAGTTTTAATTTAAGCATTGTTTGGTAATATTGACAAATCTTTTCGGACGATTCAACTTGTATGATAACTATGCAGGACCCTTTTGAACATTACAAGTAACATACCTATCCAAGCCTTTGGTGAGGGAAGTACAATTTTGAAAAGTAAGATTTCACCGATTAAGGCGAACAACACTTCTATCGATTTGGTTGCTTCAACGGCTATAATCTTCTGCATATTGCCTGTACCATATCCGTTGCCATAAAGAACAAATAAGTGGAGATGCTTGGTAAGAGCTTTCGCTAAGATTATATAACCAGCTTTGTAGGAAGAAAACATAGCGTAAGCCTGTATTGTTGGGAAGATAGGAGCATAATTTCTTACAAACTAATCTGGTTTGGTACTACGCTGAGCAAGATTAGTTTTTTGAATTCATTCGTTAAAAGTTTCTGTTACGAAAGCGTAAACGAATATGCCTCTTAACTTACTCAGTAGAAGCTTTCAATAAGTAAGTTGAGATGTTCTTTCCTATTAATTTACTCGTTGAAGGCTTCTACTGGTTAAGCCGGTCTGTTTTTAGATGTAGATTTACCTATTGAAGCAAGAGGTTGGTAATTTCCGCTGTTTTCTTTCTTATTTTACTCATTAAAGAGCATTGTTAGATCGAATATTATAACTAACTAAAATGAATAATCTAAGGTTAGTTTTAAAAATGTACGAAATTATGTTTGCTGTCTCGATATTCTGCTTGAAAGATTAAGATTCAATTCAGATAATAAAATAGCCACTAAGATACAAATCGCTCCGATTGTCATTCGTAATGTAATTATTTCGTTTAAAATTATTACAGAGAAAATTGTCCCCCATAAAGCTTCCGTCGATAAAATGATTGCCGCTTTTGTTTCAGTAACGAGCTTCTGGCCTGCAGTTTGTAATAAATAAGCAATTGTCGTCGAAAAGAGCCCCAAATAAATGACTGGAATAAGGGCATTTAGTTCAAAGGGTATTGCTAACTCTCCTCTTGTTCCGATTATAACGATTCCGATTAAAGCAGCTGTAAGGAGCTGGATAACTGTAAGCTGGATTGGATCTTCGCCTTTTACAAATTGGGCAGTATATATAATATGAAAGGCAAAGCCAATGGCACATAAAAAGGTTAAAAAGTCTCCAAAATTAATTGTTCCACTAATTTGTAAAGACATAAAACCAATTCCAACTAATGCTAACACAGCCCCGACAGCTTCTGATATGTTAAGACGTTTTCTATAAAATACAAAAGCTATAATCGGTACGATTACGACGTTAACTGCCGTAATAAAGGCGTTTTTCGAAGGTGTTGTAAATTGTAAACCAACCGTTTGTAAGGCAAAAGATATGTACAAAATCGTTCCTAGAAAGGCTCCTTTTAAAAGCAAAGTTGCTGTAATTGATTTAAGCCGTTTATAAAAGACGAGGGCTAAAATGATTCCACCAACTAAAAAACGTATGGCCATCGTTTGATAAGGTGTATAGTAAGTAAGAGCCAAGGATGTAGCAACGAAACCGCTACCCCAAATGATTGCAGTAATTAATAAGCCGAATTCTCCGTAGTATTTTCTCATTCATTCCACCACCAAATCTTATATTATTAGTTTCTTTTTTCCATTGTTCATTTTATTATAGAAGATATTAATTTAATTCACAAAGGAAAAATGTATATATAAACACAAGGCTGTATATATATAAGGGGTTACGATGAGGAAAAAAGAAGAGATTATTACAAAATTAGAATTGATTGCTGCTGAGGCTTGGCCGGCAAAAACGATGGAGCCTTTTGGTGAGTGGATTTTAAGAGCAAATGATGGAATATCAAAAAGAGCAAATAGTCTTCTAGCTATCGGTGATATTCCGACAGATTCTTGGCTATCTATTTATGAGAACTTTTATAAAAATTATGAAATAGAACCGTGTGTGTACATATCAGAAGTAACACCTAAAGAAGTTGTAGAAAAGCTTTTCGCTCATGATTATAAAGCGATTACAAAAATGTATATTTTGATAAATGATGTAAACACAGTCTTAAAACAAATAAAAAGAAATCCAACCTTTAATGTGACTTTTGAACCTGAACTAACGGAAGAGTGGTTATCAAATTTTTTAAAATTTGGAAAACACGATGAATTGACTCGGGAAGCATATCGAACTATTTTTTCCAAAATTAAATTACAAAAAGTTTTCGTAACGTTATGGTTGGAAGGGTTACCGGTATCTATAGCAACAATTGTAGTCGATCAAGGTTGGGGATATATTTGTAATGTTGTTGTCGATGAAGCTTATCGACGTAGAGGTATTGCGAGTCAACTATTTTTTCATTTAGCGACTTGGGCTCTACAGCACAATGCATTTAATTTGTTTATGCAAGTATTACAACATAATGAACCAGCGTTACAATTTTATAATAAATTAAAGTTTAAACGCTTATCGGAAAGTTACTATTTAATGAAAATAAATAAAGATGAAAAGAATTTAACAATTTATTAACCTTATTGTATAATAATATCTATATATAGCGTGTCAGAGCCCGTTTTATATACGTTTTTAACGTTGCATAATGAAATTTTTTTTACACATATTAAACGATTAGAGGTGGCGTTTTATAAACAAATTCAAAAAGGGGTTGAACGTTTATGCAGTTTGAAAAGTTGATTAATATTGCTTTAGGTATAATCGTTACAGTATTTATCGTCGGTTTTGTTGCGCTAATCATGGTGCTACATGGAATGCAGTAAATGACAGTATCTTTATACAACGTTAGTGAAGGGTCAAGGATTTCACTAACGTTTTCTTATTGTTATAATTTATAGATAAAAATGTTTATAAATATTAACTAAATCTTCACTTATCTAGTGGTAAAAAGTTATACCAAACCATGAATTATTATGGTATTATTGAAATTAATGTGTATTTTTGGTAATAAAGTAACGGTTAGATTTGGTGATTAATAAATGTATGCAAATTATCGATGGAAACTCTTTTTCGTTCTACTCGTTTTTGCTATTGTGGTAACGTTTACGGTTGCAATTTTTGATTATTTACGTTTAAAAGAGGAAATCCATAATGACAATGAAATAGAAATTGAAAATGCAGAAAAAGATTCAATCGATGCCTTATATACGATTGAGAAAATTTATAAACTTCTCGACCCTGCTATTTCTGAACAAATGGATGAAGCTACTGACTATTTGCTCAAATTATACGATGAAGAGTCAGACTTTCATACATGGGACTTTAATGAATTAGCAAAAGAGCTTCAAATGGACATCTATATTATAAACGACGAAAACGTTGTCGAATATAGTAATGTCGATGAAGAGATTGGTCTCGATTTTAAACAATGTTGTAAAAAATTAAGTGAAAAGCTAGATAACCGTCGAGCATCGGGCGAATTATATATCGATGAGATTGATGTAAATCAAAATAATGACCAAATAAAAAAGTTTAGTTATAAGGCGACGGAAGATAAGCAGTACTTAATTGAATTAGGTTACAACTTAGAAAGGGAAGAAGCTTTTCAAGAGTTTGATTTTATCGATAAAATTGACGAAATTGTTGAAAAATCCTCTATAATAGAAGCGATACATATTTTAAATTTTGGGGGAAAAGCCTATGGTGTTTTACCATCAAATCCAGTTCCAGAAAATCGTTATGAAGCTTTTTCAGAAGTTAGAGAAACGAATGAACCAAAAACGATTAAAACAAATTATGCTGGAAAGGAACTGAAAGCAAAATATATCCCATTTCATTCCCCTTATGACGATAGTGCAACGACTTTTAAGGTTGTTGAAATCCTTTATAATGACAATGGAAAGAACCCTTATATTGCGACGAACTTTCAACAATTAATTATTCAGCTATTTATTATCATAATTTTCTCTCTAATCGTCGCAACTTTAATCGCTAGTTGGTTTTCCAAGCCGATCTATTATGCTTATCATGATAGTCTAACGAAACTAAAAAACCGCACAGCTTTTAATCAAGTATTACACGAAGCTTTTTTAGAAGAGGAAAAGCAATATGCCTTATTTATTTTAGATTTAGATAATTTTAAGCTCGTTAACGATCAACTTGGTCATGCGACGGGGGACGAACTGTTGAAAAACATTGGGGAAAAATTAGAGTCGATTTGTCACGGCGATGCCTTCCGTTTAGGGGGAGATGAATTTGCGATTATTCGTGAAATCGATGAAGATTTTCAACTAAAAGATAAAGCAGAATTCGTTTTACAATCCTTAAACGAAACGATCAACGAACATGAAGAAATTCGCAACTTATCTGTATCTGTCAGTGTTGGAATAGCTTCAGCAAACTCAGGTTGCAACAAGGAATGGTTATTTAATCAAGCAGATAAAGCACTATACGATGCGAAACGATTAGGAAAGAATCAATATCATATTAATCAACATAATGATCAAGCAATCATGTAACAAGGAGGAAACCTCATGTATACAGAAAGAGTTAAACGATTAGAAGAGAGGCTCACAACAAAACAGTGTGAACTAGCTTTTATTACATCACCGATTCATATTTTTTATTATACGAATTTTTTATCAGAACCTCATGAACGTTTTTTCGCCTATGTTTATGATCAAACAAAAGAAAAAAGTTATTTGTTTTTACCAACGCTCGATTATGACAAGGCTAAATCTTTAGCTAAAGTCGATGAGTTAATTCCTGTCTCCGATGTAGAGAATGGTTATGAAAAAATGAAAGCAACTCTTGGCCGTAACTTTTCTTCGATAGCTGTAGAAAAGGAAACGATGACTTTAGCCGAGTTAGACCGCCTTCAAGCAGTATTTTCTAACCTTAACTTATTACAAATTGATAATTTCATTATTGAGGAACGGTTGAATAAACAAGCAACCGAAATCGAACAGGTGAAAAAAGCAATCGATATTACTGAACAAGGCTTAGAGCATATCGTGCAATTTGTTAAACCGGGTATGACCGAGATGGAAATAAAACAAGAACTTGAGTTTAAATTATTTTCCCTTGGTGCGGAGCAAATGGCTTTTGATACGCTAGTTTTATCAGGGAAAAATTCCAGTCTACCGCATGGTACCTCAGGTAATAATGAAGTAAAAGAAGGTGACTTTTTACTCTTTGATTTCGGAGTGACTGTGAATGGATACAACTCTGATATAACTAGAACGTTTATCGTTGGTGAGGCGAGTGAGGAGCAAAAAGTAATTTACGACACAGTAAAGCGAGCGAATGAAGATGCGATTCTAAAGGTAAAGGTCGATGTACCGTTAAAAGAAGTCGATCTTGCAGCCCGCAATGTTATTGAAAAGGCTAATTACGGTAAATATTTCACCCATCGTGTCGGACATGGTTTAGGTCTAGAAGTTCATGAACTTCCATCAATTCATAGCGAGAATAATGAATTAATGAGAAAAGGTATGTTATTTACCATTGAACCAGGAATTTATGTTCCGGACCTTGGCGGTGTTCGAATTGAGGATAATATATTTATTAATGAATCTGGTAAAGCGGAAGTATTAACTACGTATCCAAAACAATTAATTACAATCAAACCATGATAGGAGGTAAATGGAATGGCAACGATTGAAGATTTTCAAAAACTTGACATAAGGATTGGAACGGTAATTGAAGCGGAGCCTTTTCCGGAAGCTCGTACACCAGCAATTAAATTAAAAATTGATTTCGGCGAGCTCGGTGTGAAACAATCCTCCGCACAAATTACAAAACGTTATACACCAGAATCAATTGTCGGAAGACAAGTCGTCGCTGTCGTTAATTTTCCACCTTTACGAATTGCAGGGTTTCGTTCAGAAGTATTAGTACTTGGCGGATTGCCAGGAGAAGGGGATGTCGTTTTATTACGTCCTGATGAAACAGTAGAAAACGGAACGAAAATCGGTTAAGAAAACGTAAACAAATTATTTTTTAAAGCCTCCCATAGATGATATGATGAAGATACTAAAAGGAGGCTTTTTTCAATGGCGAAAATAGTAAAAGGTGACCATAAGTTTTACATTGGTGAAAATGAAGCAAATCCAATTGCACAAATAACGTATAAAGATGTCGACGATCGTACGATTATCGCTGACCACACCTTCGTATCAGAATCCTTGCGTGGACAAGGAATCGCAGGTAAGTTATTTAATGAACTAATGGCCTTTGTCGAGGAGGAAAATAAAAAGGTAATTCCGACTTGCTCCTATGTGAAGGCGAAGATGGAACGTTCTAAGAAGTATCGTGAATATATCCATAAGGGATAAAGGTTTTGAAAGGAAAAGGAGGCGGAAAACATCCTACGAGGGTGTTTTTCTTCTACTTTTCCATACATATAAGTTAAAAGGTTTTTGACAATAATGTGTCAAATAGATATTTTCATCAAATTTTCATAAAGGTTCGTTATACTTGAATTTGAGTTTAAAGTTAGGGGAGTTCATCGTGCCATCAACTACAATCTTAGTCAGTTTAGGAATATTAGTTGTTAGCTTTCTTGCAGGTATTGCGGTTTATGCACTTATCTCAAAAGATACCCAAGCAAATAAGAGAAAACAAATTGAACACGTAGTTGGATTAGTGATCAATTTTATAATTTATATATGGATTGGGAAAATTATCGTTAATCTTACAAAATTTATCCAAGATCCCCTTTCGATTTTAGCTTATCCAAGTAACTCTTATGCGATTTATATTGCTACAATTTTATTAGCGATTAATTTATTGTATCGATATAAAAGAAAAGGTGATTCAATTTCATCAATCGCTTATACGTTTTTACCGATTTTTTTAAGTGCTAGCTTTTTATATGAATTTTTACAAATCATCGTTGAACACAACTCGTATAATATAATTTATTTAATTCTCGTTGCAGTTTTAATGCTCTTTTATATAGTGATGTACGGGCGCGTTTCGGTCGGACCTTTAAGTTTATTAATCGGCCTTGCTTTATTAGTCGGTCAGATTATATGTACGGGTTTAGTCAATGCGACAATTTTTAGTTTTCGTCTTTCACCGATTTATTTCATTGTATTGCTCGTTCTACTAGTATCAATTGTACTTTACAGAAAAAAGAGGAAGGTGTAATCATTGGGAGCAATTAGTGCAGATACATTTTTACTATTTGGAATGGTTCTAGCTTTTGGAGCTGGAGCATTATCCTTTTTATCACCGTGTGTATTACCGATTTTTCCGGCATACTTATCATATATAACAGGAATAAGTGTGAAGGAATTACAAGATAGTAAAGAAGGACAAATAAGAAAAACATTACTTACTCATTCAGTGTTTTTCCTTCTCGGTGTCTCTCTTGTATTTATTAGTTTAGGTGTAGGGGCCTCTTTTTTAGGTCAATGGATTCAATCCTTATTAACTGGTGATTCCGGTTTACTAATTCAGCGGATTGCAGGAATCTTTATCATCGTGATGGGACTCTTTGTTGCAGGTTGGCTTAATATAGGCTTTTTAATGCAGGAAAGACGAATGCAATATCAACGTAGTGAAGTTGGTTATCTTGGTACTTTCTTAGTTGGTCTTGGTTTTGCAGCTGGTTGGACACCTTGTATTGGTCCAATTTTTGCTTCGATTTTATTTTTAGCAGCGAGCAACCCAGGGCATGGTATTTTCTACACGGTGATGTATGTAGTCGGTTTTGCTGCACCATTTTTAATCTTAACTTTTTTCCTCGGATCTACTCGCTGGATCGTTCAAAAAAGCGGAATCATAATGAAAGTCGGTGGCATCATTATGATCATTATGGGTATTATCTTATTTACTGGTCAACTTCCGAGAATTACTCAGTTTTTATTAGATTTAGTTGAAGGTACTTGGTTATCAAGGTTAGGTTAAATAAGGGGGTTATTTAATGCGGAAATGGATTGTTATTGTAATTGTAGTAGGGTTGTTAGGTTATGCTATTTATGACTTTGTTGATAAAGATTCATCGACTGAACAGTTCGATGATGAAGCAGTCGAAACAGATATTGGAGAATCCGATAATGTCGGTTTAAAACAGGGTGAAAAAGCGCCAGATTTTGAGCTAGAAACATTAGATGGTGAAACAGTGAAGTTATCAGACCATTTAGGTGAAAAAATTATTTTAAACTTCTGGGCAACGTGGTGTCCACCATGTCGAGCAGAAATGCCCGATATGCAAAAGTTCCATGAAGAATATGATGCGACGATTCTAGCGGTAAACTTAACATCGACAGAACAAGGGATCGATCAAATTGAAGAATTTTTAGATGAATATGGAGTTACTTTCACTGTATTATCAGATATTGACACAGAAGTTTCAACATTGTACAATGCTTCAGCTTTACCTACTTCTTATTTAATTAATTCAAAAGGTGAAATTCATAATATCGCAATCGGTGCGTTAAATTATGAAATGATGGTTCAAGCCTTTGAGGAAATGGAGTAATTTTTCATAATTAAAGAAATTAATTGAGGTGTACGACATGGGCGAAGTCGTGTTAATTGTAGAAGACGATCAAATGATTCGGGATCTAATCCGCTTATACGTCACAAAACAACAATATACAGTAATTGAAGCTGCTGATGGCGAAGAAGCTAAGCAGCTTTTTTTACAACATAAACCGGATTTAATTATTTTAGATTTAATGTTGCCAAAAGTAAGTGGAGAACAATTTTGTAAGTGGGTACGGGAAGATTTAGGTAATCAAGATATTCCTATTATAATGTTATCCGCAAAAACTCAAATTGAAGATCGCATTGAAGGCCTATCCCTTGGAGCAGATTTATATTTAACGAAACCTTTCCATCCGGAAGAGTTAATCGCTTATATAGAGACAACCTTTCGGCGGAGGAATCAACAGCGAAAAAGAATTAAAGCAAATGGATTAGAATTGCTAACTGAAGAAAGAGAAGTATATTTACGAGGTGAAAAAGTATATTTAACTCGTCACGAATTCGATTTACTCTCTCATTTAATGCAACATCCAAACATTGTCTTTACACGAGAACAACTCGTCCGTAATTTATATAAATATGACGAACAGAATATTTTGGATCGAACGATTGATGCACATATTAAAAAATTACGCGAGAAAATAGAAGAAGAACCGTCGAAGCCAAAGCGAATTCAAACAGTTCGAGGAATGGGGTATAAATTTGTTCAATAGTAATTTTTTGAAACAACTTATTCCAAAAGGCTTTCTGTGGAAGTTAACGTTTATAAATAGTGTCGTCATTTCGTTAGCGATGGGACTTACCGGTTGGGCAATTTATGAAACGGCTTGTAATTTAGTCGGTGGGATCGGTAGCCCGTCTCCAATCCGTCAAGCTCAATTTAACGCAACACTTTTTCAATATTTTTTAATTTTCACAACGCTGGGTGTGTTGATTAGTACGGTTTTACATTTCTATTTAACGCGAAAAATGATCAATCCAGTAAGAGAACTAATCGAGTCGACTAAAGTGTTAAAGACGGGAAGGTACCCCGAGCCGATCCAATTACGAACATCTGGTGAAATAGCTGAGTTATTAGAACAATATAATGAATTAATCGTTCGCCTCGAGACAAACGAACGAGAACGAAAGAAATTAATCGAAAATATTTCCCACGAATTACGTACTCCAACAGCAAATATTAAAGGCTATTTATATGCATTAAAAGAAGGTCATATCGAAGGAGATACGATATTATTTCAATCGTTACATGACCAAGCTAAGCAATTAACTAGTTTGATTGAACAAATAGAACATGTTACAACATGGACAGTAGAAGGAACTACCTATAGTGAAAAACAAGTCATCAATAGCCGTAAACTAATTGAGGAGTGTATTCAACTCTTCGATTGGCAAATCAAAGAAGAAGCAGTACAACTCGACGTTAAGATTGAAGATGTAAATTTAAACGTTCATGAAAAAGGTATGCAACAAGCGATTTCGAATATAATCGAAAATGCCCTCCGTTATCGAATAGGTAAGGAACCGATTGTAATTGAAGGAAAAGTAAAAGAGAGTAAGTATGTTATTTCCGTTACAGGCAAAGGCGAAGCAATTCCTCAAGAGGAACAGGATAAGATTTTCGAACGCTTTTATCGTGTGGAACAATCGCGCAATCGTGAAACGGGTGGTTCAGGATTAGGTCTCGCCATTGCACAGGAAATTGTTATTGCTCATAACGGTACGATTCATTTACAATCGTTCGACGATTATCATAGCTTTATTATTACTTTACCTTTTATTAATTCTTCCAATTAAGTTTTAAGCGGTTCCCATTAAGGGACAGTTTTTGTTTATAATACGGATTATAGTGGTATTACTGGTCGTGCAAGTTGATATTATTTATAAACACAAAGTTGTGAAGGCTAAGTAAAAAATGGGTGGAACTGCCATTTGTGGCAATTCCACTCATTTTTTTATATTTCTTTATTAAAAAAAGATTGAACGAAATTATCGGACACTTCTTCTAGTGATTTATATTTGTAGGAAGGGTTGCGATCTTTGTCGATTAAAACCGATCGAACGCCTTCAAAGAAATCTTCGACTTTCATAAACCTTTTAGCTATTGATATGTCTTGTTCTAAACATTGTTCGATTGTTTTTCCTTGTGCCCAAATTAATAATTGTAAAGTAACTTTTAATGAAACAGGAGATAGTGACGTTAATAGTTGCGCTGTCTCTTTCGCAAAGTCAGACTCATCCTTTTGCAATGAATCGACGATTTGTTCGACTGTTTCGTATTGGAAATGTTCATTTATTTGCGATGCATGCCTTTCTAAAAAACTTACTTCCTGAAGGGGTTCACTAAATTTTTCGATGAGTACCTTTATCTCTTCGTCTGCTTCTGCTGTCCAATCTGTTTTTTCTAAAGATTTTAAAAATTTTTTCAAACGATCTGAGTTCATATAATAATTAGCTGCGTTCATATATAGTACATCGGAAGCTTCAAAAGTTTTTGCTGTAAGAGCTACATAGCGTCCTATATGACCAGGGGCTTTATTTAAAAAATAACTTGCTCCTACATCCGGATATAAACTAATATTCATCTCCGGCATCGCCCATTTCGTCCGTTCGGTAACGATTTTATACGGCGCTCCGTAGGTAAGACCTACTCCACCCCCCATAACGATTCCATCTAAATTTGCAATTATTGGTTTGGGATAAGTATAAATCATTCCGTCTAATTCATACTCTTCGACAAAAAAGGAACTTGCCTCCTCCATATCTTCTCCAGCAAGTTTAGCCTCGTATAGGGCTTTTATATCTCCGCCGGCACAGAAAGCCCTTTCATTAGTGGAAGAAAATAAAATTACTTTTACTTCATCGTCCTTCATCCATCCATCTAAGGTTTGTTTAATTTTACGAATCATTGAAATGTCTAAGGCGTTTAAAGATTCCGGTCGATTCAATAAAATGGAACCTAATCCTTTTTCATTTTTTTGTACAAGTACCTCACTCATTTTGTCACTTCCTTTACTTTGTAAGTTACTAGTTCCCTTTTATCTAAGTGTATCATAACTTTTTTAAAAAGTTCACGCAGACTCGATTCTCACCTTATGGGTAATTTTTCATTAAAAATTGCAATTTCATAACAAAAACAAAATTTTATATCAGAACTGTTATATAAGTGTCATAAAAATCACTTTTTTAAAAGGTGTCAATACCTGATTTTGACCAATTATTGTTAATGATAGATTAAATTCCTAATCCCATGAAATAAGAAAACTAAAAAAACATGATAGTTTCGTAGTTTTGAAGCGACTGTTTCTTACGCTTTCCAATTGGAAATTTCTGTTTCAACTATTACAAAAATACGATGGTATGATTATGACGAAAGAAATTTTTAAACTATTTTAAAGGAGAGAACAGAATGTTTAAACGATTTAAATCGTTCTTACTTATAGCTGTAGCATTAGTCGTCTTAGTTGGAGGTAATCAGTTCGTATCAAAAGCAGCAATCGAAGAAGGGGCAGGAAACAATTCACAGGCACATACTTATGAGATGAAAACAGATGAAGAGTTTCTTGTTTTTTATAGTAAATTATTAGAGCAATGGGATCATAAAAAACAGAAACCTACGTACAAAAAATATCATAAGGATGGAAAAAAGAAAAGGCATCGTCACCATGGAAAAAATCATCATGAAGAAAAGCCTAAAAATGTAGAACAAAAACCACAAGAAGAAAAAGAAGAAATAGAAAAGCCATCCGTAGAAGAAGCACCGAAAAAGGAAGAGAATCAGCCGGAAAACAACGTAATTGAACAAGAGCAACAGGAAAAAGTTGAACAAACTCCAGAAACAGAAACGAATTATGCTCAATTAAATGAGTTTGAAAGGCGTATGTTTGATTTAACAAATGAGGAACGAGTAAAACATGGTTTAAAACCATTCGAGCTTGAATTAGAGGTAAGCCGTGTAGCACGTGAAAAATCTAACGATATGGCACAGAATCGATACTTCGACCATAATAGCCCTGTGTATGGTTCACCTTTTGATATGATGCGTGCTTTTGGCATTACGTATCGTACAGCCGGTGAAAACATCGCTATGGGTCAACGTTCTCCGGAAGAAGTCGTTCAAGCTTGGATGAATAGTCCTGGACACCGTGCTAATATTTTAAATCCTAACTTTACACATCTCGGTGTTGGTTTTGTAGATAATGGATATTACTGGACACAACAGTTTATCGGCAAATAAGTTGAAGCTTAGATAAAGTAGCTTTAAAGAATGGACTGAATTTCTCTGTTATAGAGAATTTCAGTCTGTTTTATTTTATTCAGAAATTTTTATGTATTTATTTTTTGGCAATATATTGTCTGATCGTCATGATTGTAAATCTGAATTCATTTTCCCAAAATTTCAATAAGAAATCATTTCACTCTCCTCATATTTGTTTTATTGAAAACTGATCTAAGGCCTCCCACTTGGAAAGTTTTAAGAGTTTTGTTTATTGGCTTCCTCGGCAGGGGGGCCCGGGTAGGTTAACGTATCGTTTTTATTTAACTTACATAATAACGGATTCATTAAGTAAGATGAAACACTTTAGTGCGTCGACCTACTCAGTAGAAGCCTCCACTGTGTAAGTTGAAATGATTTTGTGCGTCGACCTACTCAGTAGAAGTCTCCACTGTGTAAGTTGAAACGATTTTGTGCGTCGACCTACTCAGTAGAAGCTTCCACTGTGTAAGTTGAAACGATTTTGTGCGTCGACCTACTCAGTAGAAGTCTCCACTGTGTAAGTTGAAACGATTTTGTACGTCGACCTACTCAGTAGAAGCTTCCACTGTGTAAGTTGAAACGATTTTGTGCGTCGACCTACTCAGTAGAAGCCTCCACTGTGTAAGTTGAAACGATTTTGTGCGTCGACCTACTCAGTAGAAGTCTCCACTGTGTAAGTTGAAGTATTGTTTTTGCTTAACTTACTTGGTGAAGCACCCCATTGAGTAGGATGAAGTGCTATTTCTAATAAACTTACCCGGTAAAGCGCTCCATCGAGAAAGTTGAAATGCTCTTCTACGAGGACTTGCACAGTAAGCGAGCCCGCCAAGTAAATATAAATAGACGGCATACTTAATTTAACCATAATTAGTAAATGCTAACGTTATTACGTGTAAACTTGCTTGCGATGAAGCCAGCTAAAAAACTTAACGGGCTAGGCAATGCGACGAAGGATTTATATCAGTTTTTTAAATGCAACAGCTGAATAAAACACTAGTTCTTCATGTAGAAATAAAAATAAAGAACGATACTCAATTTAACTGTATACCGAAATTTTAATTGCTGAGTTTTGATCCGGCCTCTTTTTTTATTTTATTTTTTAAAATTTCACCCCTTAACTTTACGTAATCCTTTCCGCTTCGCAATTCATTTTCACAAAAAATAGGTGGTATTTGTTAAAGTTTTATTGTAGGATTTATAATAAGCATTTTATATTAGCAGAAAGGAATGTTATGAATGAAAAGTAGAAGAATGATAGCACTTCTAATTGCAATCGTACTTATTGTAGTCTCGATTGGAGTGCGAATAACGACATCGATTGCTTCTGGAGTATTCGATGAACTTTTAAAATTTGATGAATTTTATATGAATGAAAACGTGCTTCGTGATGGAAGTTTAACGGAAAAAATTGTAGTAATAACTTTAGATGGTGCAATTATGTCCGAGGAAAATATTTTTATAAGCGATGGATACAATCATGAAGTATTTCTTAATCAATTACAACAAGCTTTTAGCAATGACACGGTAGATGCAATTGTCTTACATGTAAACTCACCAGGTGGTGCAGTATATGAAACAGCTGAAATTCATCAATTAATCGTTGAAAGTAAGGAAATGTATGACAAACCGATTTACGTCTCGATGGGTTCTATGGCAGCCTCTGGAGGTTATTATGTAGCAGCTCCAGCAGACAAGATTTATGCCCATTCATCAACATTAACCGGTTCAATTGGTGTTATTATGGAAAGTATTAATTACGCTGAGTTAGCTGAAAACCATGGAGTAAAATGGAATACGATTACAAGTGGAAAGCATAAAGACATTATGTCACCAAATCGCGATATGACGAAAGAAGAAGAGAAGATTCTTCAGTCGATGATCGATGAGATGTACGATGAATTCGTCAACGTCATTGTCGAAGGCCGTGGATTGGACGAAGATACAGTCCGTAAAATTGGTGATGGTCGTATTTATACAGGAAAGCAAGCGAAAGAGGTAGATTTAGTCGATGAAGTCGGAACTTTAGACGATACCATTGATGGATTAATTGAAGATTACGGTTTCGATAATCCTACAGTTGTTGAATATACAGCAGAATTAGGTTTCTTCGATTTATTTGCACCGGGTATCCAAAGCTTTTTCAATCAAAAATCTGACTTCGAATGGATTCGCACGCTTTTAACTGAATCCGATCAACCAAGAGCCCTATATATGTATTAAAGCTAGGAAGGAGAGAACTGAAGATGAGCTATGAGAAAGAATCGACAGTATCCGATACAACTTTTCAAGACCAGGAGTCGGAAGCGCAGATAGAATCAACGAATGACTCGACTATAGAAGAAAAGCCGGAGCAAAAACGAGCTGGTTTTTGGTTACGGTTTGTAGCGTATATAATTGACGTTATTATCATATCAAGTATAAATGGGATTATTATAAGTCCAATTTTATTTATGAATAGTGGCGAACCGATTGAAATTAGTTTTTGGACTTTAAATGGAATTCTTGCTCTCGTTGTATATTACCTTTACTTTGCGGTTATGACGAAATTATTCCAGCAAACGTTAGGTAAGATGATCTTCGGCATTAAAGTAATTCAACAAGAGAATCAAACGTTAACTTGGACCGATATATTTTACCGTGAAGTTGTCGGACGAATCTTGCATAATGTATTTTTCTTCCTTAAATTAATGTATTTAGTCGTTGCCTTTACAGATGAAAAGCAAGGAATCCACGATATGATTGGTAATACTAGGGTCGTTTATGTATAGGAAAGTATGGTGATAAGCTTTGTGCGGTCGTTTTACATTGTTAGCAAAAGAAGATGAAATTCGTAAACGTTTTGCCATTGATTATATGGCTGAGTCTGTAGAAGTACGGTATAATATCGCCCCGACCCAGCGTGTCTTTGTCGTTCTTTTCGACGGAGAAAAAAAGCGCGGTGGTTACATCCAATGGGGACTTGTTCCCTCGTGGGCTAAGGATCCTTCGTTTGCAAGCAATTTAATAAATGCGCGAGTTGAAACCGCTCATGAAAAGCCGAGCTTCCGTTCGTTACTCGTTCGCAGACGTTGTTTAGTCATTGCAGATAGTTTCTATGAATGGCAAGCAAAGGAGAAGGCTGACAAGGTTGTTCATCGTATCCAAGTAAAAGGTGAATCATTATTTGCCTTTGCAGGATTGTGGGATAAATGGGAAAATGGAGAAGAGATGTTGTTTACATGCACGATGTTAACGAAAGATGCAAATGAATTTATGCGTCCAATACATCATCGGATGCCGATTATTTTGCCAAAGGAAAAAGAAGATGACTGGTTAACACAACCGTTTACACAGCCGATTGAGGCACAACAGTTTTTAACTGCATTAGATGACCCGGACTTACAATCGTATGAAGTAAGTACGTATGTAAATCATCCGAAGCACGACGATGAAGCATGTATTCAACCATTATAAAATTGTACTGATTAAAGGAGGGTATAAATGGTACAAGTTTTATTCGTTTGTTTAGGAAATATTTGTCGTTCACCGATGGCAGAGGCGGTCTTTCGGCATAAAGTGAAAAAGGCGAATTTAGGGGACAAAATTAAAGTCGATTCAGCGGGAACTGCCTCGTGGCATGAAGGAAAAGTACCTCATGAGGGAACGAGACAAAAGTTAGATGAAGTTGCGATTTCCTACGAAGGTATGACCGCCCGCCAAGTAAAAGCGGAGGATTTTGAAAGGTTCAATTATATCATCGCAATGGATGAAAAAAATATGACTGATTTACAGTCTGTCGCTGAAGCTCACGACGGCGTCGAAGTTCGTAAGCTAATGGACTTTGTAGAAAATCCAAAGGAAACGGATGTTCCAGACCCGTATTATACTGGAAATTTCGATTATACATACGAATTAGTCGACGAAGCAACAGAAAAACTATTACAATATATAAGTGAAAAACATCGATTGAAAGGATAGGGGATTATGAACGGAAAACGTACGTTTTGGTCAAGTATTATTGCTGGTGCAGTAGCAGGAGGCTTACTTAGTTTATTAAATCGTAATGCAAGGGAATATAGTAAAAACTTAATGCAACAGACAGGACAAACGGTTTCTTATTTTGCAAAAAATCCGAAAGAAACCGTCCAACTAGCAAAGGGTGCTGTTGAAACAGTTTCTTCCTTTGTCGACCGCAATTCGACGAGTGCTCTAAATGCAATCGAACAAGTAGAAAAAACAGTCGACCGATTTACGAAATAATATTAAGAAAATAAAAAGAAAAATAAGCGAAGCTGCAGAAAATATAAACGAGAGAGTAGGCAAAGCAATGGAAAAAGTAATACAATTTAGTAAACAGTTTTGGGATCGTTTTAATGAAGCGGAAGTTCTCGGTTTATCTGCACAATTGGCTTATTTTTTCTTATTATCTATTTTTCCTTTGTTATTATTTATCGTGACGTTAATTGGTTATTTTCCTTTAGATGACGGTATGATTATTGAAATGCTATCCGATTATTTACCAGCTGATGTCGTACAAATGATCGAACAAAACTTAACTCAAATCGTAAATAATCGAAGTGGTAGTTTGCTTTCAATTAGTATACTTGGTACCTTATGGTCAGCATCGAATGGATTTAATGCGATTACAAGGTCGTTTAATAAAGCATATCAAGTTGAAACGAAGCGAAACTTTATTCTCGGTCGACTCGTTGCGATTGGTTTAATGTTGACAATTGTTTTAGCAATCTTTTTTGCCTTGCTTTTACCGGTGTTTGGTAAAGTATTAGTTGAATTTTTATCTACATATTTACCGATGCCAGAAGGTTTTTTAAAGTCTTGGAACACCTTACGCTGGGTTAGTTCGTCGATTATGTTTTTTATCGTTTTTTATTTGTTATACAAATTAGCTCCGAATAAAAAGTTTCGTGAACACTATGTTTTATGGGGGACATTATTTGCCACCTTTTCTTGGCAAATTACTTCGTACGCCTTTTCTTATTATGTTGAGACGTTAGGAAATTTTTCAATTACCTATGGCAGTTTAGGTACCGTAATCGTGTTAATGATTTGGTTTTACTTATCTGGAATTATAATTACAACTGGTGGCGTCATTAATGCGGTCTTCACCGAACGAAGAAAAAGCGAATAATTTATAATTCAATCTAAAGTTAAAACTGGATGTTAAAATCCAGTTTTTTTATTTTTCAAATGTCGCTTAATAAAGGATTAAACTTGTATCCTACGGTAATTTGATAAAAGTGCGAAGTTTTTATTCGCATAAAAAGAAAGGAGAATCGAATAATAAGAAAAAAAGGAGTGAAGCGATGTGCAAATGTCGTTCGTACGAAGTCTTTTATATGTACTTTTAGCCTTAGTACTCGTAATCGTTTTTCCTTTCCTCGTTTCAGCGGAAAAAAAGGACGGGAAAAAAGAAACAAAAAAGGAAGAACAACAATTAAAATTACCTAACAACGTATTACCAATTACGAAAGAAAATACATTCCCTAACCCGTCAGATGATGCAACGATTGTCGAACCAAGCGAATTGACGAAACAACTAGTTGAAGCATCAGCTGAACCGATTGAAAATCCGGAATTAATTAAAATGTTAAATGAATCAACAGTGAAAACGACACCGTTTACGTTCGGTTATGAAGCAGCAATATTTTTAGGAAGATGGCCACTTCATTATCAATCGGAGAGTAGTTCAATTATTTGGGATTATGAGCATGTAAATACGAATGAATTAAATAACCGAGGTCAAAATGAAGGAAAAGAATTGACCTATGTGCAACAAAAGGAACAGACTGTAAAAGGTGCCCTTATGAATAAAATTGATCAGCCGGAAATGATTAAAAAGTTAATTTTACAAAAGACGAAGGAAAAGGCTTCTTTTGCTTTAGATTTTACGACTAAAGTCGGTGCGAATACAAAGTTAAATAATGTATATAATGTAGGCCCGAAAAAAATTGGAATTTTACAGGCATACGTTCCGGCTGTAAATGAAAAAGGACAAGTCGTCTATGGAGATGTTTATTTGAAGTCGAAAGGTTCTCATATCGAACTACTAATTAAAAATGTGACAAAACATGGGATCGGAGCTTGGATTCCAATTCAAGATCATATCGCCTTAACTTATACAGTGAAATAAGACAGAAGTTGCTCGATTATGAAAATAGTCGAGCTTTCTATTTATCTAAAATTAGCTTATAATAAGTAAGTGAATATTCATTCATTATTGTAAAGGGGTGCCTTACATATGGAAAATGTAAAATTAACGCGAGAAAACGGAGTATCAATTATTACATTAAATCGTCCAGAAAGTTACAATGCATTAGATGTCGCGACATTAAATCAACTATCGGAACAATTGAAAGCGGTTAAAGAAAATGATGATAAAGTGCTTATTTTAACTGGAGAAGGAAAAGCATTCTCCGCCGGTGGGGATATTACGATGATGAAAGAAATGAACGATCCTTCCGGGTTTGATGAAGTAATGGACGTTGTGTCTGAAATTGCAATAGATCTATATTTACTGCCGAAAATTGTTATTTCTGCTGTAAACGGTTCCGCAGCAGGCTTGGGCTTAAGCTATGCATTAAATGCTGATTACATTGTGGCGAGTAATGAGGCTCGTTTCGGTATGTTATTTGCCGGTATCGGTTTAATTCCCGATGGTGGTGGTCATTTCTTACTTGAGAAGCGTCTCGGTATACATCAAGCTAAACAATTTATTTGGAGCTTAAAACAAGTGTCTGGTGACGATGCAAAAAAGCTCGGCTTCGTCGATGTAATGACGGACGGAGATGCCCTTGATGCTGCAAAACAAGTAGCGATGAAATTACAAGCATCACCAATTTTAGCTTTAATTGAAACGAAATTAATTTATCACGAACGGACAGTCGATGAATTACGGGATATTTTAGAACGTGAAAAAGTCGGTCAGCTAAAAATGCGTGGAACGGAAGACCATGCTGAGGGAGTTAAAGCCTTTTTAGAGAAACGTCAACCAAGCTTTAAAGGAAAATAACTTTTTGAAACAGAGTTATGTCGGTTTAAATTTTCATTACCGATAAGAACTCTGTTTTTTTAATCGTCGCTTTTTACATATTTAATATATACAAGGTAAATACTAACGGTGGAACTATTTTAGTAAGGAGCGACGAAGATGAGGTTGAACTATGTCGGTGTAATTGGAGTTTTTTTATTAACGAGTTTTTTTATTGTATCGACGGCTTATAGTTACGGCTGGGGCTTTAAACCATCGAAGGATGAACGGCGCCCTGATATTGGTAGGTACGAACAACTTATAGAAAACCGGTTTGCTTATTATGCAGAGCTTACTGATGAAAAAAACATATATTTAACCTTCGATAACGGCTATGAACAAGGATATACTCCCGATGTTCTCCAAGTATTAAAAAAACATAACGTGCCAGCCACTTTTTTTGTTACGGGGCATTATGTTGAGGAAGAACCAGAGCTTATTAAACAAATGGTCCAAGACGGCCATATTATAGGTAATCATTCTTATAGTCACCCTGACTTTACGAAGATGAATAAAGATAAAATTAAGAAGGAATTAGAACGAGTCGAAAAACAAGTCGCCCAACTAACCGATCAAAAAGAGATGGCTTATGTTCGGCCACCTCGGGGGACTTTTAATGAAAATACGTTAAGATGGATTGAAGAACTAGGATATGTACATGTTTTTTGGTCTGTTGCCTTTAAGGATTGGGAGACCGATCGTCAACGGGGTTGGGAATACTCCTACAATCAAATGATGAAACAAGCTCATCCTGGAGCAATTGTCTTATTACACATAGTTTCAAAGGACAATGCGGAAGCGTTAGATCGGGTTATAATAGACTTGAAAAAGCGGGGCTATACTTTTAAAAGCTTAGATGATTTATTAGTAAAAGAATTAGTAGGTCCCGCATTACTAATGGACGAGGAATAAAATTTCTTCGTCTTTTTTAATTTTTTTGAGCTTAAACACTTGAAAGTCAAAAAAGGTCAATATATAATATAGTTAAAGTCAAGAATAGTCAAAGTCAGAAATGGAAAGTCAAAGTTAAAATAAAAATAGATAAAATTGGATATGTTTTAAAAGGAGGAATGAATAATGAAATGTCAACATTGCGGAGTAAATCGAGCTAATGTAAATGTGACATTGCAATTAAATAATGAACGTAAACAATTGCACGTATGTACTGATTGTTTTGAAGCTATCCAAAGTCAGATGAAAGATGCAGCAGGCTTTTTCAATAACCATGACTTCTTTTCTCATCCATTTTTCCAAGGACAGATGGGTGGAAGTGCCCAGCAAAATGTCCATACGATGAAACAAGGACAACAAGGTGGCGGCTTACTTGATGATTTAGGTACGAATGTGACCGATCAAGCCCGAGAAGGTAAGATCGATCCAGTAATTGGTCGAGATAAAGAAATTAAACGAACAATTGAAACGCTAAACCGCCGGAATAAAAATAATCCCGTTTTAATCGGTGAGCCAGGTGTAGGTAAAACTGCGATTGCAGAGGGATTAGCTTTAAAAATTGTTGAAGGAGACGTCCCAGCAAAATTACTAAATAAGGAAGTATACCTCTTAGACGTTGCTTCCTTAGTTGCTAATACAGGCATTCGAGGTCAATTTGAGGAACGAATGAAACAGTTAATTCAAGAATTAAAAGAACGTCCTGAGGTTATTTTATTCATTGACGAAATTCATCTCATTGTCGGAGCAGGAACGGCAGAGAGCTCTCAAATGGATGCAGGAAATATTTTGAAACCAGCTTTAGCTCGTGGTGAGCTACAAGTTATTGGGGCAACGACATTAAAAGAATATCGCGAAATAGAAAAAGATGCGGCCTTAGAACGCCGATTCCAGCCGATTATCGTCAATGAACCATCCATTGAAGATACGATTGAAATTTTAAACGGATTAAAGGATCGCTACGAAGCCTTCCACGAAGTAGAATATCCAGAAGACGTAATCGAAGCTTTCGTAACCTTGTCAAACCGTTATATCCAAGATCGTTTTTTACCAGATAAGGCAATTGATTTAATGGATGAGGTAGGTTCTCGTTTAAACTTAAAAAACTCAGAACAAGACGTTGAATCTTTAGAAAAACAGCTCGAACAAATTGTAAAAGAAAAAGAAGAAGCAGCCGAAAAAGAAGATTATGAACTAGCTGCCCATCTTCGTTATCAAGAAATCCAGTTACAAAAGCAGTTAGATAAAGCGGAAGATAATAAAGTTGAAATCCGTTCTGTAGTTACAGTCGACGATGTAGAGAAGCTTGTCGAAGAGAAGACTGGTATTCCAGTAACTAAATTACAATCTGACGAACAACAAAAATTACGTCACTTCGCTGACCAATTAAAAGCGAAAGTAATCGGGCAAGACGAAGCGGTTGAAAAAATTGCAAAAGCAATCCGTCGTAGCCGTGCGGGATTAAAGTCGAAATATCGTCCAATCGGATCCTTCTTATTCGTAGGTCCGACAGGTGTTGGTAAGACAGAACTCTCAAAAGTATTAGCTGAAGAATTATTCGGCGACCGTGACGCAATCGTCCGCCTCGATATGAGCGAATATATGGAGAAGCATGCAGTATCGAAAATAATCGGTTCTCCTCCAGGCTACGTAGGTCATGAAGAAGCAGGACAATTAACTGAACAAATTCGTCGCAAACCTTACTCTATCGTCCTACTCGATGAGATTGAAAAGGCTCATCCTGATGTACAAAACATGTTCCTACAAATTATGGAGGATGGTCATTTAACCGATTCACACGGCAGACGGGTTAGCTTTAAAGATACAGTAATCATTATGACAAGTAACGCTGGAAGTCATGTAAAACGAGTCAATGTAGGATTCCAAAATAATCACGAAGCAATAACGACGTTAGAGGATTTAAGCGATTATTTCCGTCCAGAGTTTTTAAACCGATTCGATTCAATTATTACGTTTAACGAATTAACGAAAGAAGACTTATTGAAAATCGCTGACCTAATGATTACTGAATTAGAAGAAACAATCGAAAATGAGGAAATAACAATCGAAGTAACAGATGAAGCAAAAGAAAAACTTGTCGAATTAGGCTACGATCCTCGCTTTGGTGCACGTCCATTACGTCGCGTCATTCAAACAGAAATTGAAGATCAATTAACTGATTTAATTTTAGAATATGAACAAATTGAAGATGTACTTGTAACGGTAGAAGACGACGAAATTGTTGTAACAAACCGCTCGTAATAAGTAAGACCGAATCACCCTTTATCGTGATTCGGTCTTTTCATTTTAATTTAATAACAAATACCGACCTACTGTAAATAGAATAAATTTTTTTCAGATACTGTATACAGCGTGTGTGTTTACTGTAAACGAAATAAGTTTTTTTCAGATACTGTATACAGTGTGTGTGTTTACTGTAAACGAAATAAATTTTTTTCTAATTCTGTATACAGCGTATGTGTTTACTGTAAACGAAATAAATTTTTTTCTAATTCTGTATACAGCGTGTGTGTTTACTGTAAACGAAATAAGTTTTTTTCAGATTCTATATACAGCAAGCGTACTTACTGTAAACGAAATAAAAAACTGTATATAGCAATTCGTTTCCTGTAAATGAAACAAAAAACTGTATATAGCAATCCGACTACCTTTCGTCGAAATAAAAGTCTATAAACGAAATAACAGGGGTAATAGTGGTAAGACGCTGATAAGGATTGTCGCAAAGCCCCCGGTTCTTTTAATCTGCACTTCTTTTCTTTTAAGATTTTAAAAAAATACTCAAACGGTAACAATAACTAAAAAAGGAGTGAGAGAAGTGCGAACAGAGCGTGTCGCTTGGTCAGCAAACGGTATTTTTACTTTAGGATTAATTGCTTTAGTCCTTTATTTAACGATAATTAATGTTTTTGAAATGGAATATATTTTTGTAGTTGTTTTTCTATGTCTGTTAATTATTTTACTAGCCGGATTAACGATAGTTAAACCGAATGAAGCGAAAGTAATTTTACTATTTGGTAAATATTTAGGGACAATTCGTCATGAAGGTCTAATTTATACCGTTCCGTTTACAAAACGGAAACGAATTTCATTAAAAATAAAATCATTTGAAAATGAAATTCCAATCGAACTTTCCGACCGAATCATAACCGTACAACTTATTCTTTTTTATAAAGTTGTCGATACGGCAAAATTACTTTTCGAAGTCGAGGCGTTTGAACAATTTATCCAGTTACAAAGTGAAACAGTACTAAAAACCTTATGGAATGAAAACAATGAGATCGAAATCGAACAAATTACAGATGCTTTCGCAAAGATTATGCAAGAAAAATTAGAAAGATTAGGCATTGAAATTGTCGATTTATACATTATGACTTAAAAAGAAAATTTTTAATTTAAAGCTGTTTACGTTCAAAAATAATTGTAGCGACAATTATAAAAATTAAACTAATTCCGGCTAAAATAATACTTGTGATGACAAGCGCTTCAGAAATCGATTCAGTTATTAAAAGTTCCTCTAAATGTCCGGTTAATTGTAATGGAAAATAAGGTAACTTATGACCGAAACCCGTTTGAATTAGAAAACTTAAGAATAAAACGATTGCTGAAAGAGAAAAAACAAGTCCAGGTTTTGCAGAAAAGGCGTTCCAAACCATTGTTAAAGAAAGTATACAAACGAACCACAAACTATAAAATAAAAAAACTTGTAAAAATAAATGAAAAGAAATATCCCCATAAAGGATCGTCGTATAATACCAATTAAGTAATAAGGCGATAAAAAGGGAAAAAACCGTGACTGACACTAAACTAAACCATTTAGCGGTAATATAATAAAAAGGATGAATAGGTTTAGTTAACATTATTTCGGCAACGCCACTTTTTCGTTCGCTTGCAATCGTACCCATTGCAATTGCTACAATAATAAGCGTACCTATTAATGAAAGTTGATCCAAACCCATGATTATTGCTTCGTAAGGCTCGATTGAAGGAACCTCAAAGACCGCTCCCTCCGGCAATCCACCGGATAGTTCGATTACTTCGGGTAAGTAATAGTAGGTCAACATATCAAGAATTGCGATAATCGCCATAACTAAAGGTAGCCATACGATTTGTTTATTGCGCCATCTATATAACATTTCGTGTCGATAAAGGATTAGCCATTGCGCCATTTATTTCACCGCCTTCATAAACATTTCTTCCATTGTTACTTTACCAATTTGAAACTGAGTAATCGGCAAATGATGTTTATTAACTTCCTTTAAAATTTCTTTTCTGGCTTGTTTTAAATCAGTGACGTAAAAGGAATAAGTTCGGGCATTTCTCTCAAATGAAATAATAGAAGGAAGCGATGACAATAAAGCCTCGACATTTAAACTTGTTTTTTCAAATTGTACGATTATTTTAGAGGTTGCATACTTTTTTTGTAAATCCTCTATCGTACCATCTTCAACTACTTCTCCCTCTTTTAACATAATAAGATGGTCACTAACTTCCTCGGCATCGTTTAAAATATGTGTCGAAAATAAAATTGTCATTTCCTCCTTCAATCGTTCCATTAGCGTTAATACATCCCTACGGCCGATTGGATCTAAGGATGATACCGGTTCATCGAGCAACAAAATTTTCGGTCGATGTAGTAAAGCTTGAGCTAGACCGAGTCGTTGCTTCATTCCACCGGAGTAAGTTCGAATTAGCTTATCTTTTGCCTTCATTAATCCGACTTGATCGAGCACTTGCTCCGCGCGTCTAACAGTCTCTTTATGCGAAAATCCGTACAATTTACTGCTCAAATGTAAAAATTCCTTACCACTCATCCATTCGTAAAAGGATGGATATTGGGGTAGGTAACCGATTATTCTTCGGAAATCCATATCTTCATCTTTAAAAGTAATCGTCCCCTCGGTTGACGGAATTAATCCCGTAATGATCCGTAGTAATGTCGTTTTTCCTGCACCATTAGGACCGATGAGCGCAGTGCAGACTCCCCTTTGTAAATGAAAGCTTACATCTTTAACGACAACATGCCTGTTAAATTGCTTCGTAATATTTTGCACCTGTAACACTGAATTCACTCCTTCTTACCAAGAATAAAATATAAGACCGGTCCAAGAACACTAACAAAAATAATAATAAACAACCAAAGGATTCTCGGCCCCTTCGTCTTCTTCTGTTTCATCCAATCGATTAAAGCAATAAAAATTAACAAAACTTGAACAATTAACAAGGGCGCGATTAGAGTCCAATCTAGAGTTTCCATAAGCATTTCTCCTAATTTATAAATTTTGTAATAAAATAATAATAAGAATCGGCGTTCCAATTAATATAATAAGTAAAATCCAGGATAAGGGATGGGCCCAATTATTCGTCCATCCAACACCGAATCGTTTTTCGACAAAAATACTAGGATCATCTTTATTAAAATAAAATTGGCCTAACTTCCAGTATCGATCCTCATCCCGTTCCATTTTTAATGCTTCCTCTTCACCTTTTACTTTAATTCGACTACCTCCCTGTCCAGTACGAATCGATAACCAAATCGTTCCGACTAGGATGATGCCGATAATCGTATAGTTAACCGGATCTAGATAAGGGATTAGCGACTCATGAATAATGGATAATTGCATAAAGCTAAACATTACTACGACTAAAGTTCCCATAATAAATAGAAAGATCGACCATCTTCGGCGAAAAAGAATATTTTGCTTTTTAGATATTTCTGGTTTAGCTGGGGAGAGCTGCTGTTTCGACTGTGAAATAACGTAATCGATAATAAGAAACGTACCAATCATAAATAGTTGCATAATAGGTAAATGAAGAAGTGTTCCAGGTGTTTTATCTGTATACGTAATTTCACCGGAAAAACTAATATGTCGCCAAACTTGATCTGGAATCGAATCATAGATAGAGAAGGTGTAAACAATCGTCGCTACAGTAATGAAGAACGGAATTACATAAAACCATCTAGAAAGTGTAATTTTTTCATTCCGAAAAGAAAGATCGACGACGGTTTCTTCCGTAAATTCAGCCTGCCAATTCTTTTCTTTTTTAATTCGCTTCATTTGATAATGAAACGGTAAATAAATTAAGAAACTTGTAATCAAATAAACAATCAGCAATACTGTAAAGCTAATATAAAAAACAGTTTCCGGCGTAAAGTAAAAAATGAGAAGGAGAATCATTAATAATAGTACAAGAGTTGCAAGCATAATTTTACTGTAGCGAGACCGCATTTTTTTAAGTTCTTTCCTCTCATAATAGAGCTCTGGAATAGAAACACCGAAACTTTCCGTTCTACGAGTAAAATAAGGCATAAAACTAAGTATAAGTCCTGTAAATACAAAGAGTCCAAATGAAAATAGTAAACTGCTATTCATAATCAATTCCTCCTAACTCCTCAAAAATCGATTGAATTAATTGATCAAAATCCTTTTTACTCATTTGTCGTAAGGTAGCTTCTGCAATGATTGGCCGAAGCAATTCTTTTAAAGTTTCTTTATATTGATGATCTGCCTTCTTAGGCCCGTCGGGAGAGACAATGGCTCCTTGTTGACGATGAATTCGCAAAAAACCTTCCTCTTCTAATTGTTTGTAGGCTTTATTAACCGTATGCAAATTAATCCCAATATCGCTAGCTAATTGACGGACAGACGGCAGACGGTCTCCGGGTTTTAGCTGGCCTTTTGCAATACCAAATAAAAGTTCATTTTTTAATTGCTCGTAGATGGGAATGTCTGAATCGAACTTTAGTTGAATAAACATCGACGTTCATCCTTCTTTTATTATATTTGTTATATTAGTAGTATAACATAAGTGATGAAAAAATCGAACGTTTTTAATACGTTCGATTGTTAATTTCTTCTATTCTAAATGAAAATAAAACCAAAAGAGTCAAAGTCACTATAAAACTCTGTATTCTTTATGGTATGTAACTTATTTTTTTTGTCGATTATTTCAAAGGAAGTCGGCGTACCTATTTTCCATTCTTCCTCGAGCTCTTCGATATGTTCAATTGTCCGATTGTTTACTTTTATAATTGTATCACCGACTTTAAAACCGAGTCTAGCAGCCGGGGAATTCGGCACAATGGCAAAAATCGTTACTTTCTTTTTCAAATCGATAAAATAAAAGCCCTGCGCCTTGTCTTCCTTTGTAAAGCTGGATTGAATGAATATTTTACCTAACAGTGCAACGATTATCGCGAAGCTTGCTAAGCCGGGTAAATAAAAGCTTGCTGTGGCAATTATAAATACAAGTAAAGATAAGAAGCGGTTGTAATGAATGAGTTTTGCTGTCTTTGTTTCTGGCAAATGACCTTTTACAACATGGTGGAAACCAATTATAAAAGGGATTAATATAAAGCTGTACGTCTCCCCAGCAATTGTCAAATCCGGTAAAAGGGTAATCGAACTAGTTGAAGGATTACTCTGAACCGGTACGAAAAAAGGCACGAAGCTAGCCTTTTGTATGTGAAAAAGTCCAACCCAGCTACCTCGCCCACTTTTAACAAGCTCAGGAAAAGCAGTTTCATTCGTTACCCTTTGATATAACATAACCTCGATAAGTAAAAATATCGCAATAAGTAAAGCAATCGTTGAAAAGGTTTGGCTCGTTATGTATCCGAGTTGAAACAGTTGGTTATGAGCCATTTGTAAGATTTTAAGGAAAACATATGTAAATCCTAACGAATACACAGCAGACAATAGTCGAAAGCCGAAGGCAAAACTTAAAATAAATAGTATAATGCTAAGAAATAAAATAATTTCTTTAGCAAAAGCTGTTTGAAGTACAATTGTTGTGACAGATGCTAAAAGAGTCCCAAAAACAGATAACTTCCAAGTGTTAGAAAACTCTGCACCGAGAGGGGATAATTCTCGCCCAAATTGTAATTGTTCATCTTTTATTCGACGTCTACTTATAAGAAATGAAAAAAGAATGATCCAAAATAACAACGGATTGATAAATAGCTTACCAAACCCTTTGCTTAATTCGACGACTAGTTCTTTCACACCCTCAACTCCTAGTATGAACTTTCAATTGTAGAAATGATTACTGTTATTTTACCATAAATTTTAAAAAATCTTTCATCCCATGATAAAAAGCTTGAAACCCTATAAAATAATCGCTAAATCCATAAATATAAACATGAAAAAACCGGATTTATTCAATTGTAACTAACGATTGAATAATCCGGTCTTTAACTTGGCGCTGTAAACAAGGCAATCAAATTGTCTTCTTCCATCTTATGGAACAATCTCCTTTTTAAGAAACGATTTCTGCACCTGTTTCATCCGTTTGATTTGCAAATTGTAAGTAAGATGCATAATGCTCTTTTGTAATGACGAATAAATGATAAATTGGCTCCTCTTTATTAATTGCTTCATAAACGTCTGGAAATAACTCATTACCTTCAATGACATAATCTAACTTCTCGACTGCTCTTAGGGAACGAAGGTTTGATTTTCTAACTTTCATAAAGATATTTTCGATCCCGTGTTGGAAAAACAACTCATCGAAAAACAATTCCTTCGCCATTTTGTTGTACCCTTTTCCAAAATACGGCTGACCAATCCACGTAGCTAAAAAGCCACTATTTTTGTGGATGTCGAAGAGATTAATTGTTCCAATTGGCTGTTCGAACTCATCGAGAATGGTTCGGCTAATGAGTAGCCCTTGTTCCTCGGCTTCGATTGTTTGTTTCGTTAAGAAATAAAACTCATCTAACGTCTCTGCCTTGTGTCGTAAATAAGGGAACACTTCAGGATGTGAGGCGAGTTCGAATAATGTAGGGACTTCATGTAATTCACGAATTTTGAGCATAAAAATGCACCCTCCTTCAAAATTTTTTAATAATAATCACAAAGGTAAATAAAAAACCTTAGTGACGAACGACTACTTAAAGGATTGGGTGCTCATTGTTGTCCATTTAGGTAAAAAGAAAAGAATGTGCACCCAGAATTTTAGTTAACGGACAACGAAAATTCGTCAGGGTAGGAGTCGAAACCTACAAATCTAACTGATTGCTAGAGGCACACTCTCCAACTTCCCTAAACTGAATATCATGCAATTGTCTGTTACAAAATATTGTTTTTTATAAATCATCCATTCATTAATTCGTTACTTATATTTTATCACGGAAACATTAAAAAAAGGAATATAATTTAGGCGAAAAAATGTGTTAAATCCGTGAATTTTTTCGTAATCGTACGTCACTTTTTTTGCTGGCTAAATAATTGTATTTCATTTTTATTTGAAATGCAATAGGAGAATATCATTTTTTTAAATTTTTTTTAAATCGTTGTATTAGTTGGTGTTACGTGCATAATTTCACTTTTGAAAAAACTAAAATTTTCTAAAATACAATTACAAACTAATGTAAAAAATTTATCTTTTCTAGAAAAATTGTATGGTAAAATAGTTAAAGGAGGTGGACCACTTGCATACGATTACAAAAGTGAGCCAACAAAAGCGAAACAAAAATCGTTTAAATATTTATTTAGATGGTACGTATGGGCTTAGTGTAAGCGATGAAACATATATCAAGTTTCATTTGTATAAAGGTAAACAATTATCGAAAGAAGAACTCGAAAAAATTATTGAAGACGACCAACTACATCAGGCGTACGTTTTATCAATTCGATACTTAAGTTATCGTATGCGTACAGAACGGGAGATGCGCCTTTATTTACAGAAAAAAGAACTTGAGTCTTTCGTGATTGATAAGGTAATCGAACGTCTTTATAAAGAGAAGTTAATCGATGATCAAGCCTTTGCGAATGCCTTTGTAAACGACCGCATCGAACGATCTTCAAAAGGTCCTCAATTAATTGAACAAGAATTACGAGAAAAAGGTGTCGCACCACAATTTATTACCGAAGCTTTGCGGAAATTTTCCAGGGAGAAACAAATCGACCGAGCTTATACTCTTGCAGAAAAAGAATTACAAAAGCGGAGTAACCGGCCGTACCGCCGACGCCTTGAACAATTACAAGCAAGACTTATTCGACGCGGTTATCCTAGTGATATCACTCGAGAAGTAATTTCATTTTTACCAAATAAGCAAGATGAAGATGAGGAGTTTAACTTACTTAAAAAAGAAGCGGATAAATTATATACTAGATATAAAAAGAAATATAATGATACTTACGAATTAAAGATGCGAATGAAACAACGCCTTTATAATCGAGGATTTACTTTAGATCAGATTGATTCGTATTTGAATTCGTTAGAATGAAGAAAGGATGGACATTATGTCTACACTATATAGTGACTATACAATTGAACAATTGAGGGAAGAATTAAGTCAATTAATTGAAAAATCTCAAAAAGCACAACAACTTGGGGAAGTAAGTAAATATGAAATTTATGAACGAAAGATTCAAATCGTGTCCTCCTACATGATGAATCCAGATCAGTTTATGCCGGGTGAAGTTTATCGTTTAAAAGGGGACCCAGGCTACACTTTTGAAATTAACAAAGTTGAAGGAATTATGGCTTGGGGACATCGAATTAACTTACTCGGTCAAAAGGTCGAACAGGAAGAAGCACTACCAATTGCGTTATTAGAAGATAAGGTAGAGAAGGAATAAAAAAGATGGAGTTATTTGCTCCATCTTTCTTATGTTGGACTGTCACCGAACAATAACTTGCGTTGTAATGTCCGTTCGCAAAAAATCCATCCGGTATACGAATTTAAAATTTGTAACCGATGATCGATTTGGACGACTGCTACAAAAGGATAATAGCCTTTTGTTCGATAACGTAAATCGATTAATCGTAATTCGGTGTATCGTTCCTTCTCATGAATTTCCCAGCGATAAATTGGTGAGAAGGATAAAAATGCTGCGATATTTTTATCGGTTTTTGCGACTTCTATAAATGGTGAATTCGGCAAAGGTAATCGTTCAAACTCATCGAAGAGCTGTATGTGGCCATTTTCTACATGACCGACGTAAAAACGTTCGGTTGTTTTAATAGCAACTCGCCATTCATTTTGTTTAATCGTTGGTGAAGTAGCGACATACTCTGTTGTAGGAAAATGTTCGTGAATCTTCGCGATAATTTCCTTTCGATCGTTATATCGTTTAATATAGTAAAGAATAAGTACGATATAAATAACAAGAAATGTAATCCCTGGAGTTGCGCCTAATAACCAAGCAACGATCCCTGCAACGTGTAGGAAGAAAATATAAGGATCAAATGTATTAATAAAGCCATAGGCAATCCACTTCGATGAAAAGGGACGTAACGCTTGAGTACCATAAGCATTAAACAAATCGACGATAACATGCAAAATGACGGCAAGGAAAGTCCAAAGCCATAAATGTAAAAAAGATACTCCAGGCATGATAAAATAGAGGGCGCTAGTAATTAACAATCCCCATAAAATAACGGCAGGAATCGAATGAGTAACTCCTCGATGATTTCTTATATAAACCGCATTATTGCGAAGTTTTAATAATGTATCAAAATCCGGTGCAATTGAACCAACAATCGTACCGATAAAGACGGCGTTAAATAAGGTGCTATCGTTTGCTACCACTGGGTCTAATGTTGCTAAACCTGCAATTCCAACACCCATGACAACGTGTGTTCCTGTATCCATAAGACGCCAATATCCTCCTCTAAATTAAATACGACAGTTAAGTATATTGTAACATATGGATGTGATCCCTTGTTAGATGAATCGTTACGAAATTTCAAACATATAGATTTTGCTAAAGATTTATTAGATTGGTTTTCAAAAAATAAACGCGACCTACCTTGGAGAAGGACGAAAAATCCTTATTACATATGGATTTCTGAAATAATGCTCCAACAGACGAAGGTCGATACAGTTATTCGTTATTATGACAATTTTACGGAACGTTATCCAACCCCTAAAGCTTTAGCTAAGGCAGAAGAACAAGACGTGTTGAAACAATGGGAAGGTTTAGGGTATTATTCTCGGGCGAGAAATTTACATACAGCTGTGAAGGAAGTTGTCGAAAAGTATGAAGGGGAAGTTCCGAAAGACCCGAAAAAGTTGGAAAAATTAAAAGGAATCGGTCCTTATACAAAAGGGGCGATTATGTCAATTGCTTTTAATGAGCCAGAGCCTGCCGTCGATGGAAATGTGATGCGAGTGTTAGCGCGAATTTTAGCAATTAACGATAATATAATGGAACAAAAAACTCGCCGTCGTTTTGAACGAATCGTCCGAACAATTATCCATAAAGATGAGCCTGGAAACTTTAATGAAGCCTTAATGGAGCTTGGTGCTTTAGTTTGTATACCTCGAAGTCCACGATGTTCTAAATGTCCGGTAAAGACCTATTGTCAAGCATACAAGGAAAACAAACAACAGGAACTTCCCGTACGATTACGTAAAACGAAACAGACAAAAAAGGAATATCTTACATTTTTACTTTTTAATGAAAAAGGACATATAGCGATCGAACAACGCCCGTCTAAAGGGCTTTTAGCGAATATGTGGCAGTTTCCAATGATTGATAAAAAGTCAATTAAAGGAAAAACTGCAACCGAAATCTTTGCTAAACGATATGGTTTACCAATTGAAATCAAGCGGAAGTTAGGGGAGGCAACTCATCAATTCTCCCATAAAGCTTGGACCTTAACTGCATATGAAGCGATTGTATTAAAAGATGAGCTAGAAAAAGATATGTTACAGTTCGTCTCTATCACTGAATTAAAAGGGTATCCAATTTCTGTTGCTCATCAAAAAGTACAAAGTTTGAGTGATAAGTTTTCCAACTAATACCAACTCCGCATATTGGATAAGTTCATTTAAGTTGGACAACTTAATATATGCGGAGGTGATAACATGCCTAAGAAAACGAAAGCTAATACGGATGCACAACAAGTAAAAAAGCAAAACCAACAATCAGCACAGGCTCAACCTGGACAATACGGTACAGAGTTCGGTGCGGAGACAAACGTAGAAGAGGTAAAGAAACAAAATCAACAGTCACAACAGAAGAAGCAACAACAAACAAAATAAAAGACTACATCGGTATCATCTATAGTTGAGGATCAACAGAACAATATAAACTTTTAAACTGATTGATATACTGATGTATACCCCTTAGGTTAGATTAATTTATAACTTAAGGGGTGTTTTATGTTTACATAACTCATATTTATTGCGTCTATTCGTTAGATTTTTCAAGAGGAAAATTTATTTTAAGTATTATTTTAGGAAAAGAATTCCCACAAGCGTCCTTTCGTTTATTTCATCAAACTTATGTTACGATGAAAAAGAACGATTGAAAAAAGGAGTTTATGAAATGGGTGAAGTTAAGAAAGAAATAAAAATTGTTAGTAAAAAACATGATGGAAGTTTCCATCGTTCTTGGGAGAAAAACATTGTACTAGATAAGAACGAACTAACGCTTATTGGCGGGAACGATAAGACAATCGTTCAAGAACCGAACCGACCTCCTTGGATCACGACAGAACCAGCATTATTTTATTTTCATCGTAATCTTTGGTTTAATGTTATTGTTTTATTATTAGATGATGATTATCTTTATTACTGCAACATTAGTTCACCCTTTACAAAGAAAGGACATGTTCTTACATATATCGATTATGATATTGACGTAATTGTACGATCTGATTATTCCTATGAAATAGTAGATGTAGATGAATACAAATATCATAAGGAAAAGTATCATTACCCTGAAAGTGTTATGGAAAATATCGATCAAGCAGTAGAGCAAATACAACTCTTTATTAAAAGTCGAAAGGATCCTTTTAACGAAGGTTTTGTACAAAAGTGGAAGAAACAATTTGAACTTTACCAATAAAACTTTTTTAACTACTTCGTTTACTTATTTAGAATTTTTTATACAAACGTGTTACGATTTCAATAGCATAAATAATTAAATGAGGGAAGATTTACGTAATGAAACCAATTAAACAATATATGCAATTTGTAAGTCCTTATAAATGGCTTATTTTTTGGACGATTGTCATCGGTATTATTAAATTTGCAATACCTTTGTTAATTCCGCTTTTATTAGGATTTGTAATTGATAATATTATTGGCGGTGATATAGCCACAAGCGAGAAAACACGAAGTTTATTCATATTAATGGGAATTATGTTCGGTATATTCTTAATCGCGCGACCACCGATTGAATATTTGCGTCAATATTTAGCCCAACTTGTCGGTAGTAAAATTTTATACGATTTGCGGGATGCGTTGTTCGATCATTTACAACGATTAAGTTTACGTTTTTATGCAAATCGTAAAGCAGGCGAAATTATTTCCCGTGTAATTCATGATGTTGAACAGACAAAAGTGTTCGTTATTACTGGTCTTATGAATATTTGGCTCGATATGGCGACAATCTTAATTGCAATTGGAATTATGGTTTCTTTCGACATTAAATTAACTCTTGTCGCAATTGCATTATTTCCGTTATATGGATTTGCGGTTAAATACTTTTACGGCCGTCTACGTCAACTTACCCGAGAACGTTCACAAAAGTTAGCTGAATTACAAGGACATTTACATGAACGAGTACAAGGAATGGCTGTGACGAGGAGTTTCGCTTTAGAAGATTATGAGCAAGAACAATTTGATCAATATAATAAACGATTTTTAGATAAAGCAATCGACCATACGAAGTGGAATGCATATACATTTGCAGTTACAAATACGATTACCGACTTAGCCCCACTTTTAGTCATAACTTATGCAGGTTATGAAGTAATCCAAGGTAATTTGACAATCGGAACAATGGTTGCTTTTGTCGGTTATATGGAAAGAGTATATAGTCCACTCCGCCGTTTAATTAATTCTTCGACGGTACTGACCCAATCAATTGCTTCAATTGACCGAGTGTTTGAACTAAAAAATGAAACATACGATATTATCGATAAAGAAGATGCAATTGAACTAACCGATGTTAAAGGGGATATTGATATTGAGAATGTTTCTTTCGCTTACGAAGGGGATAAACTCGTTCTAGAAGACATAAATTTACACGTGAAAGAAGGGGAAACAATTGCTCTCGTTGGAATGAGCGGTGGTGGAAAATCGACATTAGTAAGTTTAATACCTCGTTTTTACGATGTAACTTCAGGCAGTATTAAAGTTGACGGAATTGATATTCGAGATGTTAAACAACGCTCTTTACGGGATAAAATCGGAATGGTTTTACAAGATAATGTTTTATTTAGTGAATCGATTGCAGTAAATATCCGTATGGGTAATCCTTATGCGACAGATGAAGAAGTAATCGAAGCAGCTAAAGCAGCAAATGCACATGATTTTATTATGTCGTTGCCAAACGGATACGATACGCTTGTCGGGGAGCGTGGCGTGAAGTTATCCGGGGGACAGCGTCAACGGATTGCAATTGCCCGCGTATTTTTAAAAGACCCACCGATTTTAATTTTTGATGAAGCAACCTCTGCGTTAGATTTGGAAAGCGAGCATATGATTCAGGGAGCTTTAGAACGATTAGCAGCGAACCGTACGACCTTTATAGTAGCCCACCGATTATCGACAATTACTCATGCCGATCGAATCATATTAATTGAACATGGAAAAATTACTGAAACGGGAACGCACGAAGAACTAATGGCAAAGCGAGGTAACTACTACGACTTATACGAAGTACAAAATCTGACAGAACATGTGAATTAATTTATAACAAATTTTAGAAACAACACCTCAACTTATCCAATAGAGGCTTCTACTGAATAAGTTTAGACAGAAAAGCAGTGTAGCTTACCTATTGGGAGCTTCCATCGAATAAGTTTATATAGAAAAGCTGTATAACATACCTAGTGGGGTCTTCTACTGAGTAAGTCTATGCACAAATGTGTTTTAACCTACCCACTGGAGAGCTCTACTATGTAGGTAGACGTGCAAAAGTGTTTTAACTTACTCACTGGAGAGCTCTACTATGTAGGTAGACGTGCAAAAGTGATTTAACTTACCCACTGGAGAGCTCCACTATGTAGGTAGACTTGCAAAAGTGTTTTAACTTACTCACTGGAGAGCTCTACTATGTAGGTAGACGTGCAAAAGTGTTTTAACTTACTCACTGAAAGCCTCTACTAAGTAAGTTAATGAAAAATAGCACTTCATCTTACTCAATAGAACGCTTCGATGAATAAATCAGTTAATAAAAATCTAAAATCTTTCCCAATGCAGAGAATTACGGGACAAGTTTTCCAGCGAGGAGAAATCCCAAATCATTTTTAGTGAAAACTTCTGTAAATGATGTCAAATCTAAGCTTATAGCGCCCTAACTTAATATCATATACTGCCAAAAATAAATACGAAAAATTTCTTTTAAAATAAAATGGACTGATTCTCTACATAATAGAGAAAATCAGTCCATTTGTTCACATAGGGCTAGTTTTATTTAGTCGCTTCTTTTACGCCGATATTTCTTAGCTGATCTTTATCTAATGCTTATTTTTAAAGTGCTTTATTCATCATCGTCGTTTATGATTCATACAATATCGTAAGATTTCGATAAAAGAAGTGATTATCTTGATTGTATTGTTTATCGTTATTATAAGTTATATTATGTTGAAAAGTATGCGACATTTTCTTCTTTTTAAAGAAATAAAAACAACTCATCATAAAACGACGATTTCATTGGAAGTCTTTTATACCTTTATCATTATATATTGTATTTTCATTGTCGGATTTGGACTTATTTATTTTATATTATCCTTCAGCGAAATAATTTTGTTAGAGAATGTACCAGGACGTTATCCAGAAAGTGGCCTCTTACGACGGCTGTTTCTCAGTATGTATTTTAGTGGTGTTACCCTTTTAACAATCGGTTATGGTGATATCACCCCGATTGGTATCGGTCGTATTATTTCGCTTGTACAAGCATTGTTTGGTTATGTGCTACCGACAGCTTTTATGCTTAAACTTGTTCAGTTAAACCGATGGATTAATAAATAAAAGTAAAATATTTATCTTACCAATTCTCTTTATGGTATATTGAACTAAAAATGAACAATAGGAGGAAGCATTATGTCAATTCAAGTCGGAGAACAAGCGCCAGATTTTGAATTACAAAATCAAGATGGGGAAGTGGTTCGTCTGTCTGATTACAGGGGGAAACGTGTTGTTTTATACTTTTATCCAAAAGATATGACACCAGGATGTACGACACAAGCGTGTGATTTTCGAGATAATTATGAACAATTTAAAGATTTAAATACTGTTGTACTAGGAGTAAGCCCCGATCCAATTGAACGTCATCAAAAGTTTATCGATAAACATGATTTGCCTTTCCCACTTCTTGCTGATACGGAAAATGAAGTAGCTAAACTGTATGACGTTTGGAAATTAAAGAAAATGTTTGGTAATGAGTTTTATGGAATTGAACGCTCTACTTTTATAGTTGATGAAGAAGGAATTATTCGTAAAATTTGGCGCAGAGTTCGAGTGAAAGGCCATATCGATGAAACGGTTAAATTTATTAAAGAAGAACTAACTGCATAACAATTTATATTTATTACAATAAAAAATTGCTATTTTCAATTGAATAACACAAAAACTTAAGGTTAATAATAATAATTGTTTATAATGTTTGTCATAAAACGCAAAAAATAGTTACATTTTATAATCATTATAAATTGATAGGCTTAATAAATTGACATCAAAAGCAGTCCCAATGTAAAATATAGATAGGCTTACTATAGATTCAATTTGAAATTTATGAAGAAAGCGAGGTGCATGACGGTGCCAAAACATCAATTGGAAGCAGCGATTAATACGTTAAAAAAGTCCGGTGTACGTATTACACCACAACGTCATGCGGTTCTTGAGTACTTACTTACTTCACAAAGCCATCCAACTGCTGATGAGATTTATAAAGCGTTGGAAGATAAGTTTCCAAATATGAGTGTAGCGACGGTTTATAACAACTTACGTATTTTAAAAGAACTTGGACTCGTTCAAGAATTGACTTATGGAGACGATTCAAGTCGCTTTGATAGCAGTCCAGAACAGCACTATCATATTATTTGTGAAGAGTGTGGTAAGATTGTTGACTTTCATTACCCGACTTTAGATGAAATTGAATCGTTAGCGGAAAAGGTAAGCGGGTTTGAAATTAGTCATCATCGTATGGAATTGTACGGCGTTTGTAGTGACTGTGTGGAAGAAAAGGCCAAAACTAAAGAAGAAGTAAATATTTAACGATAAAAACAGATTGCTACCTACGTAAAATACGTAGCGCAATCTGTTTTTTAGTTTTGATAAAAGTTATGTTCAATAATCTCAACCGGTACCCATTTACGGACACTATTAATAAGCCAAAGGTTGGTTGCGTTTTTTAATGTGTCGATTGTAATCGTCGCTTCTTTTATCGTTCCGGTATCGAGCAATTGTTGACGAAACGTTCCCGGTAGTAGTCCACATTGAACTGGTGGGGTATAAAGTTTTCCATCGAGTTCGACGACAATATTACCAATTGTGAATTCCGTTATTTCCCGTTTTTCGTTCCAGAGTAATAGATCAAAGATCTCATCGTTCAAAGCGCGACGAAAAGAGTCGAACATTGATCTTTCTGTCGTTTTATGATACAGAAAAACATTTTCTCGATCGATTGGTGTAGTTGCCAGAAGGACCTTTTTGGTTTGCTTTGGAGTTTCCTCAATAGGCAAAACTTCTGTCGTTACTTTGCCCCTTTTATCCATTAGCAGTCTAAGACGCCAACTACCTTTATTATATCTGCGCTCAAGTTCAAGAACCCTTTCTCGGAGTGCCTTCTCATTAAACTTTATATTAAAATAATTAGCAGACTTTTTAAGTCGATTTATATGCTGTTCTTTTAAGAAAAATGTGCCTTTTTCAATTAATCCAGTTTCAAGTAATTGGAACGGAGGGAATGAAGTTTCAAGAAGCTTTGCTTTTGTCCATACTTCCTCATATTCCTCCTCAGGTAGCGAACGTTTTGTAATTGCACCTCCTGCAAAGTATTTGGCACGATTTTTATTGATTAATACCGTACGAATCGCAACGTTAAAAAGGGCCTCATACTCTGGTGTAATGTAACCGATGATGCCACAGTAGACATTGCGATTTTCTTTCTCGTAAGTAGAAATTAGTTTGATCGCTTCTTTTTTCGGTGTACCGGTAATTGATGCAGGTGGAAATAGTGTCGTAATTAAATCGACAGGATGGACGTTTTTTCGTCGTATTCCTTCGATTGCTGAGGTCATTTGATAGACGGTTGGATACTTTTCGATTGTAAAATGTTCTATAACTTTCGTTTTATCGCATACTTTTTGTAATTCATCTTCCATTAATCTAAGAATCATTTCATTTTCACGTAAGTTTTTCTCTGATTTTAGCAAAGAGATTCGTTTTCTTTCATCCTCATTTGCTTCTAAACCTCGATCAATTGTTCCCTTCATCGGTCGTACGGTGATGGTGTCTTTTTCCAATTTTAAAAAAAGCTCCGGTGAAGCAGATAAAATCGCAATATCTTCAAATTGAACAAAAGCGTTGTAATTTGCTTGTTGTGATAAAATTAATTGTTCGTAATAAGCTCTCTTTGAACCATGAAAGGTTGTTGTAAAAGGAACGGTATAGTTAATTTGTTCAATTTTACCTTTGTGTATTTCTTCTTGTATCGTTTCGACTGTTTGTATGTATTGGTCTTTTGGTTGTTCGATTTTCCAATTTAATGTAAATGCTTTTTGTGTCGATATATTTCTATTTTTTGTTATACAAGGTTTGTGAAAAACACCAAACCATAAAAGAGGAAAATCCGTTACTACCGTTTGTCCAATATTATAAAAAGCATACGTCGCTTCATAGCTCATAAATCCAGCGGCGTAATATCCTTTATTTATAAAGTTTTTAATCTGTTCTAAACAGTATGGAACTTCGTTAAGTTTTGTCGTCGTAATAATTTGTATCGGTTGCTCAAAGAGCATTGTTTTAGCTACTTGTTCGTGCTGAAGAGCAAAATCAAACTGGACTTGCGGTTCCATCGCAACCAAGCTCCTATTCTTCTTTCTCTTCTAACTTTTTTGCTTTTAGTTTACGACGATAGGCAGGAGAATTGTATTTTTCATCAAATTCTTTTCCCTCTAAAGATTTTTCTAAAGTTAACGGTTGCTTACAATGCATACAAGCATCGACAATGCCTAGCATTTTTGTTGGTTTTTCGCAGGCCGGACAAATAATTGGTACGGCACGGGTTGAAAGTAAACCAATCCAAAAGTACACGAGTGTACTTAAAATGATAAATAAGACACCAATTCCGAAAAAGGTAAACATTAACCACGGAGTCGATTTCGTTAAAATCCCTCCATACATTATTAAAATTCCTACGAAAAGTAAAATTAACGCAAAACTACGTATCTTATTTATTTTACTTGAATAGACTAAATTTGGTTTTTCCACAGTTTTACCTCCTAGCTCTGTATGTATATAGTATAACATGTAATAACTTATTCAGCCTATGAATTGAAACTGCATATTATCGAGGAAAGGCTCATACACTGCATTAAGTATGGAAGTTTACGAGGTTGAAATTAAAAAGTAAAGCAAGTATACTAAGATAGAGCTATGCATGTAAACAGTTACAAAACATTCGTTACATAGGTTATAATGTTTACGTGCAAGTAATTTTAAAAGGGGGATAATCATGACAAAAAGAAGGTTTTTCACTTTCATGACAATGTTAGTGAGTCTTGTATTACTCTTAGCAGCGTGTAGTGGAACCAATGGAGGTGGGGACGGCGAAGGTAGTGGTGGCGGTAAAAACGCTCGAATCGCAATTGGACCACCAGGAAGTGAAACAAACTCCATTTCTAAAGTATTGCTAGCAGCTCATGGATTAGAAGAAGGAGATTATCAGGCATTCCAAGAAGGTTTTGGAGATGCAGCAGATGGTGTTCAAGATGGTAATATCGATATTTCAATCGGTGTATTAGGATTACCAGCAGGAAGTATTGAAAGTTTACAAGCTTCTACTGGTGACGTTGTGATGCTAAGTTTAGATGACGATGCAATCGCAGAAATTGAAGAAAATTCGGAATATGAGCGGTATACAATTTCTAAAGATAATTATGAATTTCTAGATGAAGATGTCGAAACGATTGCAGCCTATGCGGTAATGGTTGCAAACACAGATACAATCGACGAAGAATTAGGCTATGAGCTTGCTAGAATTATGGTTGAGCATGCCGATGAAGTAACTCACGCTCAAGCGGGAGAAATGACGTTAGAAAATGCTCTCAACGGTGCGGAGGGAATTCCGATTCATCCGGGAGCAAAACGTTACTATGAAGAACAAGGATTAGAAGTTAATAGCCCGGTTGCAGAAGTAACGGCCGATCCGGCTGACCGTAAGGCTGAATTTATTTTAGGTACGGGTAGCCAAGGTGGTACGTACTATCCACTCGGTGGAGAAATTGCAAACGTTTGGAATAAGTACTTAGATAGTAATTTTACAAATACTGAAACTGGAGCGTCAACGGAGAACTTAGGTAGTATCGGTAGCGGTACGATGGATGTCGGTATGACAGTACACGTTCCAGCTCTCGATGCGATTGAAGGAGTTGGCGACTTTGAAGGGAATCCAGTTGAAAACGTAGCTTTTATCGGGCATATTTATCCAGAAGTTGTTCAAGTTATTACTCGAGAGGCTACAGGTATTAAGAGTCTTAGCGAATTAAAATAAACAAGATATATATGTCGATGATGCATTGAAAGAAGGGGGAAAAGAGCAGTGCCGAAGTTTAGTAGGCGCTCTTTTCTTTCTTATTTCAATGGAGAGGAAGGTGTGAAAATGAGTAAAAAAGATCGAGATACAGAAAAGATAAAGCAGCAATTAAATATTGACGAAATAGAAGAAGACGAAGAAAAGGCACAAGAAATATTAGAGAAATACGACCGTGAAAGTCAATACCGAACGAGAATTGGTAAATGGGCTTGGGTCGTAACCTTTTTAGGAGTTGCCTTAACTGTATTCCATATATACTCCGGCTATTTTGGAACTTTACCCTCTCAAAAACAAGGAGCAATTCATCTCGGCACCGCATTAGGGCTCATTTTCCTGTTGTATCCAGCTAAAAAAGGATTACAACATAAACAGAAAACAGTACCTTGGTACGACGTAATTTTAGCTTTTACAGCGATGTATGTTACGTACCATAAAATTATCTTTTTTGATTCGATTATTCAAAGCCGAATTACAGGGTACAGTTTAACAGATACAATTATTTCAATTATAGCTATTTTACTATTATTAGAAGCGACTCGTAGAACAGTCGGCTTACCGATTGTAATTGTTGCTTCGATAATGATTTTATATGCGATTTTTGGAGAATATATTCCGACACGGATATTATCTCATCCTGGTTTTTCCTTTGATCGTGTAGCTACGAACTTATGGTATCAAGAAAGTGGAGTTTTTGGTACTCCAATTCAAATATCGGCAAAATTTATTTACTTATTCTTATTTTTCGGAGTTATGTTAATTCATACACGAATTGGTCAGTTTTTTAATGACTTAGCTTTCGCCTTAACCGGACGATTTACCGGTGGTACAGCAAAAGCAGCCGTAGCAGCTAGTGCTCTACAAGGAATGGTATCAGGTAGTTCAGTAGGTAATACGGTAGCCTCCGGATCGTTTACTATTCCAATGATGAAAAATTCCGGCTTTAAACCAGAATTTGCTGCAGGAACAGAAGCATCTGCTTCAACAGGTGGGCAAATTATGCCACCTATTATGGGTGCAGCTGCCTTTATTATGATGGAATATTTAGGAGTATCTTACGGTGTTATAATGGCAACAGCTGTAATTCCAGCTATTTTATATTTCACTGGTATTTTTATCGGAACACATTTTGAAGCGAAAAAACTAGGTATTGTAGGATTACCAAAATCCCAACTACCTGATCTTCGCGAACAGATGTTACGTTATGGTTATATGTTATTACCGTTATTTGTCATTATTGGAGCAGTAATGATCGGCTATACACCGCAACGTGCTGCGATATATGGAATTGTTGCAGCCTATGTTGTAAGCCTTGTTCGTAAGGAATCCCGTATGTCTTTTCGAAAAACAATCTATGTCTTCGAACAAGGTGCTCGAGTTGCACTACCAGTAATTGCTGCCGTTGCTACAGCAGGTATTATCGCTGGGGTCGTAAGTATTACCGGTCTCGGAGCGAAATTTGCAACAGGAATTATTGCATTATCCGGAGGACATTTGTTTTTAGCCTTATTTTTCACGATGATTGCCTGCTTAATTTTAGGTATGGGATTACCAACAACAGCAAACTATGTTGTAACAGCGACAATTGCTGCACCAGCCTTAATTAACGGTTTTGATTTAGCACCGATTGCAGTTCATATGTTTGTGTTTTATTTCGGTATTGTAGCGGATATTACACCACCGGTTAGTTTGGCAGCTTACGCTGGTGCAGGTATAGCGCAGGCGAACCCATTTAAGAGTGGTGTAACAGCAGTAAAATTAGCTATTGCAGCCTTCATTATTCCGTATATATTCGTATATGACCCAATTTTAGTGCTAGTCGATGTCACACCTATACCATTAGTTATTTCGATTGCAACAGCAATTTTAGGTATGATTGGTGTCAGCAGTTCGATGATTGGCTACTTCAAAAGAAACTCATTCTACTGGGAGCGTATTTTATTATTCATCGGTGGAATTATGCTTATTATGCCAGAGAATATTACGAATTTAGTAGGTTTAGTAATTTACGTCTTCGTTTGGATTATGCAGAGCCGACGTGGAGATGACGGAGGAAATAAAGAAAATCAGATGAATAGTCCAGCGACAGTGTAAAAGGTATATTGCCTCGCCCTTAGGTAAAAATGATGATAGAGCGGTGTACGAGGCGAAGGGAGTTGAAAAAGTGGGATTTTCACGAGGACGTCGTGAACCATTACCAGAAGTAGAAACAATAGTATGGTCATGTACGAACGACGATTGTAATGGATGGATGCGCGATTCGTTTAGTTTTCAGGAGGAACCAAATTGCCCTCTCTGTGAATCAGAAATGTTAAAAGAAACCCGAGTGCTACCAAAGTTAGAGTAGTTAAACAAATGAAATAGGAGCTGTTTGCTATTATTGCAGACGGCTCTTTTTTCTTTTACACTTAAATTTATGAAACGATTCAATTTTTATATGAGGATGCATATAATAAAACGAAAACAAAAATAGAAGGTGTAAACATGACACGTATAATTCCGTATTTTGTTGAAGGGCATACTGGAAAGGGTTATATTAATTTAATTGAAAATAATATAACATCTCTAGAGAAAGTTGTTTTTTTACAAAATAAAAATCCTTTTGTCCTTGCGTATATTTTTCAAATGTTACGGGATGAGATATTATTCAATATAAACTCTCCTGTTGAAATAATTCAAAGCATCGAACGTTCGGATTATATCGATGGAATAATCGTCCGCAATTTAGGTGTCGCTATTTTAAATGAAAAACTAAATCATTCCCTCAATACTATGAAAGAAAAGGTACAGTTACTTGAAGTACCGATTTCCCTTTCAAATCGATTAGTAACTTTAGATCATAAAAGACAAATCCAAAGAGCGTACGAACATTTTCAAAAAGGCCTTACCATTCATGAAGAGCTCGAACGAGTATATATAAATGAAATGGATTTTACAAAGGCTGATAAAGTTATTGATAAACTACTTCATTCGCTTTTTAATGAAGTAGAGAAAATGGAAGGCCCTTTTAGCAAGGTAGAAAGGCTATTTGGAACAAATACTCCCGATGGAATCGTAAATACAATACCACAATTAATCGAAGGCTTTACGAAAAAGATCTTTATTACTGGTCGAGCTGGTACTGGAAAATCTTATTTGATGAATCAAGTTGTGAAACGTTGTCAAGAACTTTCATTAAACGTTGAAATTTATCGTTGTAGCTTAGATCCGAATAGTATCGATATGCTACTAATTCGTGATTTAAATGTATGTATTCACGATAATACCTCACCACATATCGTATCGGTTGATGAAGATGTGGAAATTATTGATATGTTTAAAGAAACGGTAAATGAAAAGGTGGAAACAATCGAAAGAGCTAAAATAAATCAACTTCAAAAGGCTTATAAAAAGGAAATGAAATTAGGAATTCAATCCCTTGCAAAGTTAAAACAGACGAATTCAGTAATTGTAACGAAACGAGAGCAAGAACAGCTAGGTCGATTCGCTAAGGAACTTAAAAATAAGCTTTTATCACCTTAGTAAGTGTGATAGTTGGGTTAAATATATTGTATGTCCGGTTTCTCTTGAGGAACACTACTAAAAATATAGTGAAACAACAATCAATTTCAACTCTTGTAATTATTCAGAAAATATAGTAAAATATTTTTAAAGAAAACCCTTTCAATTAGGAGGTGGGTAAAATGGTAACAGTGAAAATGTTAAAGCCATATTACATTAAGATGAACTCTGAATATATAAAGATTATTTTGGCATACCAATATTTCACGTTG